>CERB01031197.1_pt1 | contig 11583 bp, 13 predicted proteins | sample 356271 | NCBI WGS metagenome assembly CERB01 (sample SAMEA2621155, study PRJEB7988) | marine metagenome | isolation source: saline water (ENVO:00002010), including
TTTCATGAGTATTTATGCTAATATTTATAATTGAACAAGTTTAATAATCAAATTTTATTTAATGATTTTGATTTTGCAATCAAATATTCTGCAGCATACGCAGATGAATGATCTAAATTAGAAATATATTCATTAGTAAATTCATCTACACTATCAGAATTTAAATTGCTATATTCCATTAAATTTCGACATATTAAGGGTAAATCATTTAATTCATCTATCAAAATAATATTGCCAAATTTTTTTTTTAATTCATTATCAATTGTAGATAAGTTTAATTGATGGGAATTCTTATTATGTATTTTATCTACATAATTAATATAAATTATTGGTCTTTTAAATAATAATAAATATTCAAATACAATAGATGAATTATCTGTAATTAAAATACACGCCTTTTCTAAAGATTTCAAATTAGAAAAATTTTTATCTAAAGAGAAATTTTTTTCATAATTATAAATATCTAAAATTTTTTTTAATATTTTTTTTGATCTTTTATAATGTTCTGGATGTGGTCTTAAAGTTACTTTGTAATTATCATTCAACAGTTTAGAAATTATTTGTATTGAATAATCATTGAACAAATTTTTTATATTATAATTCCAAGATGGAGCAAATAATATATTTTTTTCCTCAATAATTTTTAAATTTGCCTTTTTTTTCAAATGATCTAAAAAAAAATAACCTACATTTACAATTTCTTTTTTTGGAAAATTGTATTCTATTTCAGCTTTTTTAAGTTCTTTGGATTGATACTCTCCATTAGTAAAAATAATATCATAATTTTTAAATGCTTCTTTAGTGTAAATCTTATGCGTGCTGCAAAGACCGTGATAGAAATAAACATAAAAATCACAATTTTTAGATTTAGAAACATTATTTCCCAAATCAGATAACGTCATAATCATAAATTTACATTTCAGTAAAATAAAAAATAATTTAAGAATAAAGTAATTGTTAATCAATAAGGTTTTTATATGTTCATTATAAAATTTGATATCGTCCTTATCCATCGTTATCATTATTATATTATTTTGATCTCTTTTTTTAAGTTCTAAAATTAGATCAATAAAATGTTCACGATAAAATTTTGACTCAGAAAAAAAAATAAATTCTTTTTTTTTATTTTCCAACTTAATGAAATAAATTAAGTTTTTTAACGATTTTATAAAATTAAATAATTTAATCATATAATTTTGATAATTTAATTATATCAAATTGTACTGATACTCTCTAGCTTCTATTACTTCTTTTGGTAAATTAAGCTCTACATCATCTAATTTTGTTGATAAAAAATTTCGATTACATTAAAAATTAACAATGATAGTACTAAAATATATATTTGTACTGTATTTCTCTTTAACTGATATTGCTTATTCATACATAGATCCAGGTTTTTTTAGCAGTCTTGGCATGTATCTTTTTATGATTATTAATTTTTTAGTTATTATATTTTTTGTTTACCCAAGAGAGTTATTGAAAAAAATTTATAAAAAAATTTTTAATAAGAAAAAGGAAGACAGCAAAAATGTTTCAAAAAATAAATAATATAGTAATTCTATATTCTTTATCTTTACTATATCTAATAAGCTTTCATTTTATAATTAGAGATAATTTATTTTTTCTAACAAAAATACAATATATTTTTTATTATATTTTTTTTACAGGATTTTTATTTTTAGTTTTCTTTTCTATATTTTTTAAAATTTTTATTAAAAAAAAAATTTTTTTAATCGGTTATTTAAAATTTGTATTATTTATTTTAAGTTTAAATTTTTTTCGATCTCTTTATTTTTTCCTTGGAAATAAAATTGATCCAAATCCCTCCGCTTTAAGCGATGTAGTAATTTTTGTATTTAGTATTTTATTAGCGTTGATAATTGCAACTAAAATTAATTTTAGAAATAACTTAGTTTATAAAGCTTATTCTGTAATCAAAATATTCTCCTATATAATATTTATTATTTTATCAATTAATTTTTTTTATATTAAATATTTTTCAAAAAATTTTAACTTAAATCAAAGTAAATACCCTGTGGTTTTAATAATTATTGATGGATTACCAAAAAAATTTATAAAAAATTATTCTAATAAAAAAAATCATATCAGTATAATAAATGATGAAATCAAAGAGGATTATATTGTTCAGAATTATTTTAAATATATAACTCCAAATACATGGACTTGTGGTTTTTATTCAAATTTATACGGAGTTTCACCAAAAAACTCACTAAATAAGATTCAGCAATTTGAAAAAATATTATCTGAAAAAAAATCATCAGAAAAAAATTTTTTTCATGAATTGAATAATTTAAATGTTACTTATACTTGGGCATCAAGCCACAGTTGCGCTGTGCCTGAAGGGTCTTCAGCCGCAATATCAGATTATAATGGATATAAATCGATTTTGAATTTTTCAAGCACAATGAGTTCTTACTTGAATAAAATTGATTTACCATTTCATTCAATAATAAATATGAATAACTTTAGAGGAGATCCTGTTGCAGTTCACGTTAAAGATAAATCATTTATCAAAAAAATTTTTGATTTGTTTGTAAATTCTAAAAACTATAATTTTCAAACTCATATTTTTAATTTGCTAAAACATTCAAAAAGAGATTTTTATATTGTTCATTTCAATTATAATCATTGGAAATATGAAGATTTAAAAAATTATAAAGAACCAATAGATATTTTATTAAAAGAAATTAACAGTTTTTTTAAAAAAATTAATAATGATAAATATTTAAAAGATTTTAATTTTATTATTACATCGGATCATGGCTTTTCATTTAAAAAGCATGATTTTGGGTATGCAGAATCTCATAGTTTAGAAGTTACAGAAGTTCCATTCATTATAATAAAAAAAAAAAATCCAAAAGACTTACAATTAATTAATTTTACAAATATGCACAAGCCTTGTTCATTTAGAGATTTTCAAAAATCTCTTCTTGCTTATTTTAAAAATAAAAAAAATTTTTTTTCTGTTAATTGTTCGAATGAAGCTAAAACCAGTCTTTCTTTACCTGATTATTATAACAAAGAATGGATGTTAAGCGTATTTAATAATCAGAATGTTTATAGATATAATATTTTTAATAAGTATTTAAGCGATGATAATAATTTTTATAATAACCTAGAAATTCCTAAAATAATTAATAAATTAGGTGGACACGCTTGGCATCCTTTACAATTTAATAATGACACTGAGCAAAATTTAAAAAAATTTTTAAAAATGTATAATCTAAAAATAGATAATTTTTAATTAATAATGTATTAATAAAAATTAACGAAAAATGAAAACTAGCGAAAACTTAAGACTAATAGATTATTTCTATAAATCATTATTATTATTTCCACTTTTTTTAATTACAGGTCCATTTTTGCCTGATTTAGTTGCTACTCTTATCTCAATTATATTTATATTTTATATATTATCTTATAAAAAATTTTATTTATTAGACAATAAAATCATAATTTTTTTTTTGTTTTTTTGGCTATATATATCATTAAGATCTTTATTTACTGATGAAATATTATTTTCATTAAGAAGTTCTTTTTCATATTTAAGATTTATTATTTTTTCCGCCGCAATAGTATTTATTTTAAATAACAAGCAAGAATTTTTGAAAAATTTTTTTATATCTTTGCTTTTGGCTCTTGGAATTTTTATTTTAGCTTCAATGTTTGAATTTTTTTCTGGTTACAATATTTTTCTTGATAGTAAACCTTCCTATAGATTAACTGGAACTTTTGGTGACGAACAAATTGTAGGAAGTTTTCTATCTAGAACTTACCCTGTTTTAATTGGATTGTATTACATCTGTTTTAAAAAGTTTGATAAAATGTTTTTTGCTATTATTTTTTTATGCTTGTTTACAACGGTTATTAGTGGTGAGAGAACAAGCACTTTTTATGTAATACTTTCAACTACTGCTATTGCGTTAAGCACAAATTTTTCATTAAAAAAGAAATTTTTATGCATTTTTCTAATTTTATTGGTTTCAACGTCAACAGTATTATCTTTTCCTAAATTAAAATTTAAATTAGTAAATCAAACATTAGAGTCGTTTGGTATAAAAGCTTTAGATACATCTGGAAGCGAAGCTTACGTAAGTAAAAAACCATCAAGAGGTTTTTATATTTTTTCACAAGCACATGAAGCACATTATTTCAGTGCGTTTCAAATGTTTAAAAATAATATAATTTTTGGACAAGGGGTTAAAATGTATAGAAAAAAATGTGAAGATCCAAAAATTTTTGTAAATAGAATGAGCTGCACCACACATCCTCATAATATTTTATTTCAAATATTGGCAGAGACTGGAATTATTGGATTTATCTTTTACATTATTGCATTTTTATATGTTTTATATAATCTTTTTAAAAACTTTATTAAAAATTTCCTTATTTTCGAAAATAAAAAATTTGTAAATATATGTTTTTTAATTTGTTTTATGCAAAATTTATCATTTATTCTTCCGAGCGGTAATATATTTAATAACTTTTTAGCACTGCAAATGTTTCTTCCACTAGGATTTTATTTATACGTAACAAGTTTGAATGAAATTTAGATTATTTTGTTATTTAATTAGTGTATGTATTTTAACATTTAAAGAGTTTATATATTTAAAAATATCATTGTTCGAATTAACTTCTTGTAAAAAATATTTTTCAATTAAATCTGGAATTAGAATACTATTTGATGGTTTTTCCAATAAATAGTTATCATTATCATTTAAAATTTTTGCTAAAAAAAATGAGTTTCCAACAAAGTTTTTTGTAGTTTGAGATTTTTCATAATATTTAGATTTGCCTGGTCCATCAAACTTATCCTTTCTCCAATGATCAGAGGAAATAATTATCATAAAGTCTTTAGAATGTTCCTTTTGTATTTCTTCAATTAATTTTTTAGTGAAAAGATCTGTATACAAATATTTTAAAAAGTAAGCATCATTTTCATAATTAATCAGTAATTTTTGTTCTATATGAAAGTGACTATCTTTTAAAATATGAGGATTGTAAATGTGAACAAAAGTTAAATTAGATTTTTTTATAAAATTCATAATTTTTTTTATATTAATTAAATCATTGTGATCTGCTTTAAAATTTGTATCAAAAGGCATAGAATAAATTTTATCATAATCCAAATCACTCAAAGTCACTTTTTTAAAGTTTATTGGCACCTTTTTATTATTTGAATTATCATCTTTAAATTCTAATATTCCAAATTCATTTAAATAAATTCTAAGCTTAAATAAAAAACCAAAATAAAATCTTAGAGAATCTTTAAAAATACTGTTATTTAGATTTTTTGAATTTATATCTTCACACTCATTCCAAAAACTAGATACTAAATATGCTGTACAATATTCTAAAACTGATGAGAGAAGAGAAACTGATAAGTTATGTTTATTTAATTTTCCAAATATTGTATTTTCAAATGTAAAAGGTATTGATTTATTATCTAAATTTTTCAGTATCATTGTATCGTGTTTAGGAATCATTTCTTTAATATTTTCACCAATCATTTGAGCAGGCATTGAATATAAAGTCCAATTGGAAGGTGGAATCATGTTGTTGTGATAAACACCATTATCTTTTAAATAATTATAGGTTCTATATATATTCTTATTATTAACTTTTTTATCTATATATTCAGGATCTAAAGCATCAAATAAAACCCATAAAACTTTTTTTTCATTATTTACTTTATTGATAATGGAAGAACTTACTAGAGCTTCTTTTTCTATTTTTTGTTTATTGTAAATTTTTGTTAAATCCCACAAAATGATTAAGCTTAAAAAAAATCCAAAAATAACATAAAATTTTTTCACTTTTTCTAAATTCTTGTTTAATAGGCCTAAACATAAGATTATTAATATATAAGGTGTTAAATAAGATAAAATTTTTACATAAAGTGGTATTTTTTTTTCAATACCAAAATTAAATATTTTTGAATAAATAATTTTTAAAAAAAAATGTAAAGATAAATTCCCTGATATATTAAATATTAGTTTTAATAAAAAGATTGAAACAAAAGTTAAAAAAATAAATAAAAAAAAATTTTTAAATCTATTATTAATTAATTTTAAATAAATTAAAGTACATAAAAATAGTAAAATAAAAATTTTAAAATTTTCTATGATTATAAATTTTATACTTGGAACGGCAAAATAAGAAAATTTGTAAAAATAAAAAGATGCTAAAAGTAAAAGCGCTATACCTAGAGTGTCAAAAATTTCACTCTTGTTTATCTTTATCAATTTCATTCCTTTTTTTATTTTTTTTAAAATAACTTTTGATAAATTTAATTGGATTAGTTATAAAAAGGTAACATGAAGCCAAAAAAGCAATTATTAATTGGATAAAATAAGATCCTGTTCCGGGATCAAAATATGCATATGAGGTTTGTTGAAAAAATAAACTAAGAACAATAACTAGTGATAAAAATTTATACATTTTATAATTTTATTTTTTATTACTATATATTATTTATTCAACCTAAAAAAAGATTATAATCCAATATGATACTAATCCAGCCAAAATAGTAGCTAATATATTTTTTGAAACGTATCCTATTAAAATAGCTATTAAAAAAGCTATAATTTTTGGCTCATTATAATCAACAATTGATCCCGCATTATTTAAAAAAACCGCTGGGAAAATAAGAGCTGGAAAAACTGCTGATGGGACATAACTTAATAATGTTTTAGTTTTTTCACTAAGCATATCTTTCTTAATTAGTGATATCATTGAATACCTTAAAAAATATGTAATTAATCCTGATATAAAAACTAATATCCAATTCATTTTTTTTTAAATTTTAAATTTGTAATTATAAAAGCCACAGATAAAGCACCTAAGCTTGCCATAATTATGTATGCCTTAAATGGTATCTCGTAAAATAATATTGCCGAAAAACCAGATACAAATATTACTAATAAATGATCAAGTTTTCTAAATTCATGAATTATTAAAGATAAAAATGTTAATGGAATTGCAAATTCTAAACCTAATTCTTCTGGCACAATGGCGCCTAAAAAAATACCAATTAATGATGAGATTTGCCAAGTTAACCACAAGGTAAATCCTGAGCCTAATAGATAATAATGTTTATTTTTGAGTGAATTATTTTTTTTAAAAAATTGTTGTGAAAGAGCAAATGATTGATCTACTAAAAAATATGACAAAAATGCTTTCCATGAACCGCTTAAATCCTCTAAATACTCAGAGATGACGGCCCCATATAAAAAATGTCTAGAATTTGTAACTCCTACAGATGTTAATGTTACAATCGGAGAGGCTCCACCTGAAATGAGTTGAAATAAAACCATTTGTGCAGAACCTGAAAACACAATTAAAGATGTTGCATATACCATTATTGGGCTAAAACCTAACTCAATACCAATAACCCCAATAATCATACCAAATGGAACAACGGGAATTAAAAGTGGCAAAACATCTAATACACCTTTGGTAAATACTTTTGAGTTATTCATTATTTTTTATTTAAGAGCTTTAATTAAAAATTTTTTGTCTAGATTGCAATCTTTATAACCTCTTTTGACTACATTTAAATATCTTTCTGTTGGATATCTAAAACTAGTTTTTTTAACCATTGAGTAAGTCATCACTTTTTTTTTATAATATTTGAAATATAATTTTTCATATAAAATAGGATAATCTTCATAAACATCTAATTTTTTTTCATCACTTTTTGAAATTTCAAATAATGCCCCTGGTACAGATGAATTTTTAAACTTTTCTATGTCAGCTGCTCTATATTTGCTTCTAAAAGTTAATTTATAATCCTTTAACAAAATTTTTTTTAAAAATTTAGAGTCTTTACATCTTCTTTTCATTTGAAAATGATTTAAATTACTACCATAAGCAAAATATAACATTAATCTAACTCAACAATTTCAATATTTTTTTCTTTAACAAATTCTAAGATTTGTAATTTACAGGTATCTATTTTATTTTTATCAATTGATCTCAAAACAATTGATACTCCTAATTTTCCTTGTCTAAAAAAAGGATAACTGCCTATTTCTACATCTGCATTTTTATTTTGAACTTTTGTTAATGATTTTGCAATTTCGCTTTCATAAGTACTTAAATTGATAGTTTTACTTATAATTGGATCTCCCCCTACCAACACATTATTAAGTTCTCCTATCATTGCTTTTAAAATTGAAGGAACGCCTGGAAGACAAAATACATTTTCAACATAAAATCCTGGAGCGCCGCTAGAAGGATTTAAAATGAGATTTGCAGCCATCGGCATTTTTGCCATTTTTTGTCTTCCTTCATTAAATTGACCTTTTTCATAATATTTTTCTAATATTGAAAATGCCTCTTTGTGAAAACCGTATTCTAAATTAAAAACCTTTGAAATTGACTCTGAGGTTATATCATCATGGGTTGGTCCTATACCACCGGTTGTAAATACATAATCGAATTTATTTCTTAATTCATTAATTGTACTAATAATTGTTTTTTCAATATCAGGTATTATTCGAACTTCATTTACAATTATTCCAAGTGAATTTAACCATATTGAAAGTGTACTAGTATTTAAATCTTTGGTTCTACCTGAAAGTACTTCGTTTCCAATTATAACTATAGCAGCAATTATTTCTTTTTTATTTTTCATTTAGAAATATAAATTAATCATAATGAAATTTACCAGCAGTTTATTTAAAGGCAAATTAATAAAAAGATATAAAAGATTTTTTGTAGATATAGAAGTAAATAATAAAACCATAACAGCTCATTGTCCAAATACAGGTTCCATGATGGGTTTGCTTGATAAAGATAATGAAGTTTGGGTTACATTTAACAATGATCCAAAACGTAAATTAAAATATACGCTAGAAATGATAAAGGTAAAAAAAATCATAATTGGAGTAAATACACATAGAGCAAATAAAATTACATTGCATGCTTTAGAAAATAAATTAATTGATGAATTTAAATCAATTAAAAATATTAAGCCCGAGTTTAAATTTTCTGAAGATACAAGATTTGATTTTTTATGTGATAAAAAAATATTAGAGGTAAAAAATGTTACTTTAAAAAGGCAAGAAGATTTAGCAGAATTTCCAGATGCGGTAACCTCAAGAGGATTAAAACATCTAAAAAAATTAATTAATTCAATAAAAAAAGGTTACAAACCTTATGTCTTATTTTTAACTCAAATTCAGGGTATAAATAATTTTAGAATAGCAAAGGATATAGATAAAAATTATTTTAATGGATATATCGAAGCTAAAAAAGCTGGTGTTAATTTTCTTGCTTATAGATGTGTTTTAAATTCTAAAGAAATTAAAATTGAAAAAAAAATTAAAATTTTAAATGATTAAAAATTATTCTGAAAAGTTTGATAAAATGAGAATAGCAGGAAAGCTTGCATCTCAAACTTTAGACATGCTTACTAATTATATAAAACCAGGTATATCAACTAATAAAATAGACAAATTAAGTTATGAGTTTATAAAAGATAACGGTGGTCACTCTGCTCCACAATATTACAGAGGATATGAAAAATCATTGTGCACTTCTCTTAATCACGTAGTTTGTCATGGTATACCTTCAGAAAGAGTTTTGAATGAAGGAGATATACTTAATGTTGACGTAACTACAATTGTTGATGAGTATCATGGTGACACGAGTAGAATGTTTGCGATAGGAGATATATCAGTTAAAGCAAAAAATTTAATTGAAACAACTTACGATTCAATGATGAATGCAATTAAAATTCTAAAACCTGGAGTTAAGCTTGGTGATATAGGATATGAAATACAAACTTTAGTTGAGGAAAGAGGTTTTTCAGTCGTAAAAGATTTTTGTGGACATGGAATAAGCAATACTTTTCATGAACCTCCAAACATTCTTCATTATGGAAAAAAAAATAGTGGAATAGGATTATTGCCAGGTATGACTTTTACAATTGAACCAATGATAAACGTAGGTAAATTTGATGTTAAAGTACTTAATGATGGTTGGACCGCTGTTACAAAAGATAAATCTTTATCAGCACAATTTGAGCATACAATAGGAATAACAGAAGATTCATATGAAATTTTTACAGAATCTGTTAAAGGTTATAGGAAGCCTCCATATAATTCATGATATCGAGATATTCTAGAAAAGAACTTGTTAAAATTTGGTCTGAAGAAAATAAATATAAAATTTGGTTAAATGTTGAGCTTGCTGCAGCTGAAGCTATGGAAAAATATAAAATTATTCCAAAAGGAGTCGCATCAATTGTAAAAAAGAAAGGGAAAATTAACATTAAAAAAATTCATATTATTGAGTCGAAAGTAAAGCACGATGTTATAGCTTTTTTAACATCCATTACAAATCAAGCTGGAATTAAAGCTAGATACCTACATCAAGGAATGACCTCTTCTGATGTCTTGGACACAAGTTTCAACATTCAATTAGCCCAATCAGGAAATATTTTACTTGGGGATATCGATAAAATTTTAAAAGTTTTAAAAAAACAAGCTAAAAAATATAAATTTACTCCCTGTATTGGTCGTAGTCATGGAATTCACGCTGAACCAATAACATTTGGTTTAAAACTAGCTTCATTTTATGAAGAATTTAAAAGAAATAAGAAAAGATTGAAAGATGCTATAGAAAATATATCTACTTGTGCAATCTCAGGGGCCGTAGGAACATATGCAAATATAGATCCAAGAATAGAAATTTATGTCGCAAAAAAACTTAAATTAATACCAGAGCCAATTTCAACACAAATTATTCCAAGAGACAGACATGCACATTATTTTTCTGTATTGGCAATAATAGCAGGTTCAATAGAAAGAATAGCAACAGAAATTAGACACTTACAAAGAACAGAAGTTTATGAGTTGCAGGAATACTTTTCTAAAAAACAAAAAGGTTCGTCGGCAATGCCACATAAAAAAAATCCTATTTTAAGTGAAAATTTAACTGGCTTAGCAAGAATGGTGCGAAGCTATGTTATTCCAGCATTAGAAAATATTGCACTATGGCATGAAAGAGACATATCTCATTCAAGTGTAGAAAGAAATATTGGACCTGATGCAAATATAACTTTGGATTTTGCTTTAACAAGACTATGTAACATATTAGATAAAATGATTGTTTACCCTAAAAAGATGATTGGTAACTTAAATATTACTAAGGGTTTAATTTATTCTCAAGAACTTATGTTAGAGTTAACAAAAGTAGGAATATCAAGGGAAAAAGCTTACAGAATAGTACAAGAAAATGCAAAGCAGAGTTTCGCTAAAAGCATAGATCTAAAAAAGCTAATCAAACATGATAAATCTATTAGAGATAAAATTTCTGATAAAAAAATTGATGATATATTTAAATACAATAAACATTTTAAGAATGTTAATTATATATTTAAAAGAGTATTTAAATAATGAAAAAAGGTAAAAAACTTTACGAAGGAAAAGCAAAAATAATCTACGCATCACCTGAGAAAAATTGTGTAATTCAACATTTTAAGGATGATGCAACAGCGTTTAATAATCAAAAAAAAGCTACAATAGAAGGCAAAGGAATATTGAACAATAGAAT
>CERB01020427.1_pt1 | contig 11563 bp, 13 predicted proteins | sample 356271 | NCBI WGS metagenome assembly CERB01 (sample SAMEA2621155, study PRJEB7988) | marine metagenome | isolation source: saline water (ENVO:00002010), including
AGAAATAGAGGGTTCTTCCATAATAGAATGTGTTACCTCAAAAACATAATTACATGAATTACACTTATAATCATACAAAGCCATAGGGCAGTAATCTACCAAGTAACCGTCATAAAATCAATATCTTAAGTCTTACTTACTACTTTGAAAGAGATTGAATAACTCGATCTAACTCTGTCATTTTAACACCAAACTCTGACCAATTTGATTCTGATAACGATTGTTTTAAATGCGTAAAAACACGAATAACATCGTCAAGTGATGAATTAGAATTTAAATCAATAGGATCTAACTCAGAATCAGTAGCAATCACTTTTTCAAAATCATCATAGCGAATATCAAAAATACTAAACATAGCATCCATTAAATTTTTACCCATAACAACTTTGTCATCATATGACACAATAACACGCTTTAATTCAGGTAACTTTGACGTTTCTGCTTGCAAATAAATAGGCTCGACATAAAGCAAGGACCCTTCAATAGGAATGATCATTAAATTTCCTCGAATAACACGAGAACCCATTTGACCCCATAATGTTAAATTTTTGGATATTTCAGTATCCTGATCAATTCGTGATTCAATTTGCATAGGTCCATAAATTGTTTTTTCTTTTGGTAACTTTAAAACAGTAAATTTTCCATAACTATCTAAATCTGATGAAGCCGCTAACCAAGCAATCATATTATTCTTATTAGTTGGCGTAAATGGTAACATCAGCACAAAAGATTCTTTGGTATCTCCAGGTAATTTTGTAACCAAATAATACGGTGACATTGTTTTTTCACTACCTTCATATGTTTCTTGAGGAAATTGCCAAACATCTTCCCTATTATAAAATACTTGAGGATCTTCCATATGATACGTATTTAAAATCAAGGCTTGAACCGTAAATAAATCCTTAGGATATCTAACATGTTTTTGTATCGAAACAGGCATCTCTGATTGCGATTTAAATAACCCCTGATACACACCAGCAAACGCTTTAATAAGGGGGTCATCACCATTCATCATATAAAAATCAATCGAACCATCATAAGCATCAATAACCACTTTAACTGAGTTTCGAATATAGTTAATTCGAGCATTAAATGGCTCAGAATAAGGAAATTTATTAGAAATTGTATAGGCATCATAAACCCATTTCATGCGACCATCATCAGTCAAAACTAAATAAGGATCTTGATCATAAACTAAAAAAGGTGCTATTTTTTTAGCAATAGTTGTAATTGCTCTATCATACATTAAACGAGAATCTGTTTTAATTAACGAAGAAAAAATTAATTTAAAATCTGAAAATTTAATAGAATAAACTAACTGTTTCATAAAACTATCAAGTAATATTCCACCCTTACCTTCGTAGTTGGTATACACATTTAAATCACCTTTAGGAAAATCAAACTCTTGTTGTTTGGTATTCACAACAACATAATCAAAGGTTTTTTCTCCAAAATATATTTCTGGTCGGGAAATCATTAAGCCATGCTTAGCTACTGGAGGAAGATCTTTAACAAAGAATTCAGGCAACCCATCCACCGTAACCTCATTAACCGGTGTCATACAAAAACCATATCCATGAGTATATACCAAATGACGATTGGTCCATGTTTGTGCTTGTGAGGATAATTGAGAGCTATCTAACTCCCGAGCCGATAACATAACTTGTTGAGGTTTACCATTAATCATATAACGATCTACATCCACATTCATAAATTCATAATACAAACGTATTTCTTGTAATTGACTAAACGTCTGCTTTAGTGGCTCTTGATTCCACAAACGGATATTTTCAATAATAGTGGTATTAGCTTTAATGTCATCAGATTTCAAATTATAATCGACTGGAAAATCTTGTTCTGTAACATGATTGAGGTTATATGCCTCTCGTGTAAATTTTATATTTGCTTCAATAAACTCCTTTTCCTTAACGAGTTCATTAGGAGATACAATAACGTTTTGAACAATATTAGGAACAAATCTTAAACCAAAAAAATGAAGTGCTATTATAAGAACAAGGCCTATATAAGGTAACTTAAACGTTGGCTTTGCAATTAAAAACAAAATCAAAAATGCTTCAATCGCAAATAATCCAACTAAAAACTGTTTAATTGGATAAATGATATTAACATCTGTAAAAGCTGCACCAAAAACAACCCCATTTTCAGATAAGACAAGATCAAACATGCCTAACCAGGTGCCAATAGCAAATAATAAAAAAGTAACAGACAATAAACTAATTAAATGCTTTTTAATGGCAGAAAATGTTTTTTCTTTAGAAAAAATAACCAATAAAATATTTTTTGAAAAATAAATCCATCCAACAAAAAATAATGAAATGATAAATAAACCAATAAACCACCCTTGAATATGGTTCAATAATGGTAAGCTAAACAAATAAAAAGAAATATCATTATTAAAAAGAGGATCTTTTAAACCATAGGGCATTTGATTTAAATATAAATACAAATCTTCCCACCATGATTTTGCAGATAACCCAAAAATAAAAGAAATTGCTACTATAGCAATATAAACAACGGTTGAAAGTGCTTTTAATCCTATTGTTTGCTCTGCCTTTTGTTGTTCCATATAGTTACGAAACTGATTAATTAATTGATTCAAAAAGGCAAATGGAGTTTGAATATCATAAGAAGCATTTTGATTAGCAATCTTACTATTTTTATTGGCAATATAAGCGTTAAAACTTAACCAACCAAATGCTATTAACGTAAATATAATCCAGGTAATCCATTCTGATTTTACTCGAAACCACCAAATATCATCATATCCAAATGATTGAAACCATAAAAAATCTGGATATAAATTCATAAAAATGAAAAAGCTAATGATTAACGTTACAATCATTGCGATAAAAAATTTAATTCGTGTCATAAAAATTCCTTTACCTTAGGTTTTAAATTGATAATCAAGATAAAGTGTAACAAATTTTGAAAATGATTTATAGAATAAAATAACGAGTGGTAGCGGAGACTGGGATCGAACCAGTGACGCCACGGGTATGAGCCGTGTGCTCTAACCAACTGAGCTACTCCGCCAGAACGTAAACGTGGCGTAACTTTACTAAAAAAAGTCATCATATGTCAACGAATGATATCCAAAGATGATAATAACAATCTTATTTCTTGTTTAGTTAATGGAGAAAAATCGCCGATAGCCATTCCTTTTAAATCAAGATTACCAATTTGCAATCGTTTTAACTGATCAACAAAATAACCAAAATGTTCAAATGTTCGTCGAATTAATCGATTCCGTCCCTCATTAATACTAAGCATAAATTCTCGATCTGACAAAACACTCAATCGTGTAAACATCACAGGACCATCCTCAAGAAAAAAACCACGATTTAAGCGCTCGATAGTTGATTTTGAAACTCGTTTATTTAACGTTACATGATACACTTTATTACACTTAAAAGATGGGTGCATTAACTTATGAGAAAAATCACCATCATTAGTAAGTATCATTAAACCAGTCGTATCTTTATCCAATCGACCAACCGGAAATATCGGCATACCTAATTGACGAATAAAATCACCAATACAACGTCTCCCTTTGGGATCTTCCATAGTTGATAAAACGCCCTTAGGTTTAAAAAACTTATAATATACATAAGGAAATTGATATTGAACTAAATCTCCATTAACAACAATTGTATCATTTTTTGCATTAACCTTAATTTTTAGGTTAGAAACACACTCACCATTAACAGATACTAAACCCGATTTAAGATAAGCAAGCAAATCTCTTCGGGATATATAAGACTGACTTGTCACAAATTCTTCTAAAGTATAATCATTGTTCATAATATGCGTTTAAATAAATCCTTGGATAGTTTGAAAATTGAATCGTTTGTTCATCAAAATCCCATTTCATAGTATCAGATTCTATTCGAAATTTATTATTAATTATCTTAACGGGTGCCTCTGAAATAATTTGATTTTCACTTGCAATCCAAGATACTAAATCTGAGTTCAACCAATATACCTGATCATTATCATAGTATGCAAGATACGTATTATTTAATTCCATATACCCTGAATCTAAGTTTAAAGAACCAATATGAGCATTAAATCTTAAAACAGAATCATTAAAAAAAGATACCCCCAAAGACTTCTCAAATATAATATCAGCACTATCTTTATCTATTGTAGCTCGGTTTGCAGAAACAGTTAAATCTAAGTTCCCTTTCGTATAATGAAAAATAGAAATATCGTGAAAAACAAAATCAGGTATCTTATCACTATTTATTTTTTGCTTAACAAAAATAAAATTGTTAAAAAATAACGTATATAAAATTAAAAAAAATAATATCATAAAAATATAACTACTCACCTTTCCCATAATCTAATGTTTCCCTTGCAAACGCCCTACTTTCAGTAATTGCTTTAATGCTAAAAAATATTTTTTTTGCTTTCGATACCCTTCCCCTAACAAAAAATGAATAGCAGTTGCATTTGGTTCAATGGCAAGCCCCTTATGACACCATTCAATAGCCTTTTCAACGTCACCCATTTCTCCATAAATTAAGGCTATAAAACCATAAGCCCAAACTTGTTTTGGATTAATAGAAATAACCGTTTCAAATAACGAAATAGCATGATGTTTTTTATCAATAAAGAAATATCCAAATGCACATTTAAATGGATAACGCCACTCTGTTTGATCTTCTGTCATTAAACGCTCATAAGTTGCAATTACCGTAGGTGCATACGATTTAGGAATTTTTTTTAATAAATTCCAACCTTTTAAAATTTGTCCTGAATAGGCATAACTCATTGCTAAATCAAAAACAACTTCATTTGATGAAGGATTAACTTCGTATCGTTGTTTATTAAGCGTAACTTCTTCTAAAATATCAGCATCTACATGATAAGGAAGAGCACTCAAAGAAATAGACACCATAAACATCCATAAAAGAACCCAAAATAGCCTCATAATACAGTTACATTAACAGGAGGATGATCAACAAAGATATCATTGTTTAAATTAATCTTTAGCACAGCTATATATAAAGACAAATAAGAACGATTAATAGGACGAAAAACTGCCAAAAGTGAATGTATCAAAAAGCGAGGAACAATATCAAATAAAACAAAAAATCGATATAATCCATAAATAAATCGTGGATAATGTTTGTAGCACACATAAAATCCCCCACGATACCCTTCAATTAATGATTTAATCTTTCTAAACGAAGTCGATATACCACCATAATGAATTAAAGATGCATAAGGATAATACACAATACGAAAATTCTTTTTACGTAAAACAGCACATAAATCAACATCATCATTATAAAAAAACAAATTTTCATCCAAGCCATTAATCGTTTCATAAACAGATTTTTTAACTAATAGTGCAGCACCTGCTACAAAAGAAACATCAATAGGTTTCTTAGATTTAAATTTCCATTGTCCAAAAATACTTCCGGGACATTGAATACTACCATCTCTATTTAATAGTTTAGGAACAAGTGCTCCAATATCTGAAAATTGAATCATATAATCATATAATAACTGAATGGTATCAGATTGAAGCACCGTATCATTATTTAATAAAAAATAGTAATCTCCTTTTGCATAACTAGCACAAATATTATTTGCTTTTGAAAACCCACTATTATGATAATTTTTTAACAACGTGATACGATCTTTATAAGGAAGTAATCGTTGAATAGACTCATCAGTCGAGCAATTATCAATAATAATAATATCTAAATCAAACGTTGTCTTACTAGCTAAAAGAGAATCCAAACAATTAAGTATAAAGTCTGCCCCATTGTAATTAACGATAAAAACACTCACGCAAGGCATAAAGCTAGAATAACTTAATTATTTAAGAAACAAAACGATTCATAAACTGGATTCGCTAAAATACCACTACTCGTTTCTGATGGAAGTAAATGAGTCTTCACAAAAGCCTTTGAATCCTGCTGGCAATCAATCTCACATTGCCATGTAACTGCTTTTTGAATACGTTTAATATGTGTTCCACATTGCAGATTAAGCTTGTCAACTAAAACCGTATTATCAAGTTCTACTTTTGGAAAAACATCAACAAAGATAGTGCTAACATCCTTACCCTTAATTGGTTTTAATGCTGTATAGAAGTCCTCTTTATTTGGATTTAATAAATAATAACTTTTTTCAGTAATTTTAGAAAAAAACTCTGAAGGAGTTTCAGTCGTATCAACATCAATTGTCCAATGAACATATCGTGATAACCTCTTACAGTCCGTTAGATTCATAAATGTATTAATAGCTTCTAATGCCGAAACAGCATGTAAATCAATATGCTTTTGATATACAAAACACTCCATGTTTAGCTTATTTCCTTTATATAATCTCTTAATGACTCAAACATTTTTCTCCATGGCCCTTCTTCCAGAGAACCATCTCGTCTTTGATTTGCCATATCATGATTTAAATATCGTGGCACATGGTACCAAAACATACCTCGTTCTGGATGAGGCATCATTGCAAACACATTACCCTGCTTGTTGCTTAACCCCGCAATATTATAATCTGAACCATTAGGATTTACAGGATAGTTATTGATCACATCACCATTCTCATTTGTATAAATTAACTGTGTGGATGATATAGAATTAGCAATATCTTGATTTAGAAATTTAAAATTACCTTCCCCATGATTAATTTGAATAGGCATAACATCGGTATCATTAAAATAACGTGTAAATAAACTATCTTGAGGATTTGTAATTTTCACATACACCCAGTCACATACAAAACCATGATAGGTTGATTCTTTCATATTTGGAGACAAGGCAACATCAACATTTGACTGAGCCGTATCAACTGATAAAATCCCAGACTCAGCTAATATTTGGCATCCATTACAAATTCCTAAAATTGGAAATCCATCCCGTGCTTTTTCTTTAATAAAATCTAAAATTGGTAATTTAGAAGAAACAACACCCGCTCGCACACGATCTTGAAATGAAAAACCACCCGGTAATACAAAGCCCTTAAATGAAGCTACATACGATAAATCTGAGTTCCAAGGAACAATAGCCGCCTCTATACCAACTTCTTGTAAACTAGCAAAACTTTCATACTCACAATTACTTCCTGGAAATTGAATAACAGCTACACTCATTACATACTCTACTGAAACAAATCTTTATCTAAATTAATAGCAGCTATCATACCATCTGAAACAGCCGTTGCTATTTGACGAATTTGTTTTGATCGAATATCTCCAGCAGCATATATACCCGGAATATTGGTCCTCATAAATTCATCTGTAATAATATGGCCTTTTTCATCTAAATTTAAATTTAAATTTAAAATTTCATTAGGAGGAATTCGGCCAACATAAATAAAAACACCATTAACATCTAGCCATGTTTCTTGCTGAGTAACAACATTTGATAACTTAATTTTTTCTAATTTTTCAATACCAAAAGCATCAACCGGAACAGTATTCCAAATAACATTAATATTGTCATTAGTCATTACCTTTTGTTTTAAATTACGAACAGCTTTTAAATAATCTGATCGATGAATAAGAAACAACTTATTAACATACTGCGATAAATAATCAGCTGCATAACAAGCACAATTACCACCCCCAATTACAGCAACATCTTTATCACGATAATATTCTATATCAGATTGTGCATAATAAGATATACCACGACCTAAAAATTGCCTTTCAAAATTTGTTTCTAATGGTTTTGGCTCAAGCCCTAGTGCTAAAATTACACCCTTTGTTTTATATTGGTTTGCTAAATCCGTTTTAACTACTTTTAAACCATCTTCAAAATCACTTACATCCTCAACCGTTTCACATCGATAAGCAACACCATAACTATTTAAATGGTCCTCCATTTTAACAGATAAATCTGAACCTAAAATTCCTGCAGGAAAACCAAGATAATTTGAAATTTTATAGGCAGTTGCTGTTTGCCCACCTGGTAAATTACGATCAATAATTAAAACTGATAGTTTAGCTCTAGCAGCACATAATGCGGCAGACATCCCACCAGGACCAGATCCAACAATAATAACATCAAAATAATCTTTATTTTGATCCATTTCAAGCTTTTGAACAACATTCATTTCTTCAGGGTGTAAGGTCATTCTGCTAGCTGTTTAGTTGATACATTAATTTTAGATCGACCTGATGTTTTAACTGATTCATTTTTTAAATCAAAATCAATTTTATGCGCTTTCACATAATCAAAACTATCATACAAAACAGCATCTCCTTGTAATGAAATTTGGTTTCTTTCTATATCATAACGAGCTGTATTAGCTTCGGCAATATACTCCTCATATAATAACCTAACATCACCACTAACATGAACTGTTTTTGGAAATAAAATACGAGCATTATCACACATTAATGATAAATCATCACGTTTTACTAAAACATCATTAACAAAAAAAAGTGTGTTATCAGCTAAATTGTAACGTAAATTCTTAGAATTAACGACTATATTTTTATACGTTACATTAGTATCATTCTTACCTAATAAAAACATCTCTTGCAAATGAAAAATTAGTGCCTTAGAGGATACAACCACATCAAAACTATCCGTTTTAGGAAGATACGCTTTGATTCCATGATAGCGTTCTAAATCAGTACTTAACTCACTAAAAGACGCATAAAGATTCATAGAACCATAGAAAAGAAAAAAAAGAAAAAAAAGGAACTTAAGAAACATTATAATAAATATATCACTTTAAACAATAACTGCATAGTTATTGACATAAAAAATTAATGTAATTAAATAGAAATATCTTCTTAATAACTAGACGTTTTCTTTGATTTCAATTAACTGATTAATAGTAAAGGGCCCTTTGATAATTTATTCTTTTTTTCCAGGCCAGATTACACGTATTTTTGTTACAGTTGCATTCACCCCTAGCCCACACGTTAACGTTGTATCATCTTGTGTTAAATACTGACTTCCAATACTAACATATTGTAAAAACAGTTACCTTAGCACCAACACCAAAACGATTTGATTTAATTCCTCACAATTTTACTTTTACCCAAGAATTATTTTGAGACGCGTTATTCTTAAGTATTTTTAAAGGAGAGAATAAATTAGTTATCAATAAATGTTTATCCCGATAATTTTAACAATGATACAATATTTTTTTTAAAATCATAAATAATAAAGTTACTCACCATGTTCTATCACTGCTATCAACTGTATAATATACAACCATGACATGGAGTGAACCGACAAATAAACATCCTAGATTACACTTACCTCTTACAAACGCAAACCCTAACAAGCCTCTATCTGAATGTTTAATAAATGATACGTTTTCAGTAAATGTATCTAAAACATGGCTACAATCCTGGCATAAACCTAACCATTCATCTCCTGAGCTTTTATGTCAAAACCTAATAATATTACTTGAATCATTAGCGGAGCTAACTATTCTGTGCCAAGAAAAAATTACTATCTTTTCTAAAAATGAACCTCATGATTTAGTAACCGATACTGATATTGGAATCGAATTACTCTTAAAGTTTTGGTTTAAAACCCATCTTCCAAACCATAAACTAATTGGAGAAGAATCCCAAAAACCTATTCTAAAAACAAACGATATCTGTTGGTACTTAGATCCCATTGATGGAACAGCAAACTATGCTGCAAAAAAAGATAATTACTGTATTAATTTAGGATCCACATTTAATGGAAAACCGTATATTAATATTGTCTACTATCCAAAAACAAAATCATATCATTACCAAACACCAAAAACAGTTTCTAAGATACTCCCCCCATCCGACAAAAAACGTCTTTGCAGTGAATTTTATCCTCATAAACTAAAAGAAAAAAAAATCTACGAAACAATGTTAAAAAAATCACAATGGCAGGCTTATCAAACTCAAGCTTTAGGTGTTAGCTTATTTGAGATGATGAATGGTAATTGCACAGCTTTTTACAAAGCAAATGCAAAGCCATGGGACATTTTACCGGGAGCCTCTATTTTAGCAACCTCGCCTTTTTGGGAAATCAACTTTTTTACAAAAGACTATCAAAACGTATCTCTTTTTTCGAATCACATTGATTTTATTACCTACCTAAATAACTGTTTTAAAACAGATTGTAGAATTGGCACACTTATTATCACCCCCAAAAACAACCCTAAAATCAAAAAATTAATTATTGAAACATTGGCTAAACCATGACAGATACTATTCATATCCCCGTGATGCTAAATGAGGTTATTAATTACCTAAATATTAAAGAAAATGATTGCATTATAGAAGGAACCGCAGGATTTGGAGGCCATACCTATCACATTTTAAACCACTTAGGACGTAACGGTCTTTATATTGGCCTTGATCAAGATCAAACAGCCATCAACCATTGTAAAAACAAATTTAAATCATCAGCTATTTCACATCATTATCATGATAACTTTAGTAACTTTGACAGCTATCTATCTCAACATAATAAAAACACATTTTCTAAGTTCTTTCTTGATTTAGGGGTTTCTTCATACCAACTCGATCAGGAATACAGAGGGTTTTCTCATCGCTTTGAAGGCCCCTTAGATATGAGAATGAACACTAAAAAAAATTTAACCGCTCAAGATGTTTTAAACACCTATTCTAAGGAATCTCTTTCAAATATATTCTTTCATTTTGGTCAATTAAAACATAATAAAAAATTAGTTGAAACTATTATTCATTTAAGAAAACACTCACCTCTAAAAACAACAACAGATCTTAGAAATTGTATAAAAAAAAGTTACTTTTTTAATAACAAACGATCCCTATTTATGAAAACATGTTCTCAAGTATTTCAAGCCATTCGAATTGAAGTAAACCAAGAGTTTAATCACATTCAAACAATATTACCAAAGTTAGAACATTATGCTGAAAATAACGCAATTATAATTATACTAACATTTCACTCTAGTGAAGATCGCCTTGTAAAAGAGTATGTTAAACAATCTAAAACACTGATCTTTGAACCAAAATCGGTAATTAAACCAAGCAAGGAAGAACGAACTAAAAATTCTAGAAGCCGATCTGTTAAGTGTCGCGTAATAAAAAAAGTCACTGGATAAGATAAACCTAATTATAACCCCTTGTTTGTTATTGTTATCAACCTATTTTCATTTTCTCTAGTAATTGAAATTGCAAGATGGGGAAAATCAATATGAGATAACCTTTCTGACCATTCTACAAAAAAAATATAACGAGTTTGAGAAAAATAATAATCTAAATCTAAAGAATCAACCGCATGATCACTCTCTAAACGATATAAATCAATATGATAAACAGGAGGGCTAGAATGATATTCATTGACCAACGTATAGGTTGGAGAGGACACAGTATCAACCCCTAGGTGAGTCATAAATGAGTTTACAAACGTTGTTTTTCCAGCACCCATTTCTGCATAAAGCAAACAAATGGTTCCTGGTTTTAAAATAGGCACTAATGATTTAGTAAAATCATCTAATTCAGTTAAAGATGAAACTGTTACATTATTTAATTTTGTCATAAAGCGCTTGCATAGATTCATTTAAAATGGGATGAATACCA
>CERB01177789.1_pt1 | contig 11497 bp, 13 predicted proteins | sample 356271 | NCBI WGS metagenome assembly CERB01 (sample SAMEA2621155, study PRJEB7988) | marine metagenome | isolation source: saline water (ENVO:00002010), including
GCTATCCTCTCTTTTCTTTCTGCCAAATGAAATGGTAAGTCTAACTCTATAGACTTCTCCACTCCTGCTAGCATCCTCCTTGTAAAAGGCGGTATTTGTCTTTGCATAACTTGAGCTTCTTTCATTGTTTTATCAATTTCTTTAAGCCTTTCTTCCTGTCTTGCAATTTGTTTCCTCATCTGGGCGTTATAAACCCTTAAACCTTCTATTTGCTTGCTAACAATTTTAAATTCATTAACTATCAATGACGTATCGTCATCCATTGAATCAATTTTTGTCTGAGATACCTGTTCTTTTTTAGATCTGTCTTCACCAACATCTAATAAGGGTTGAATTGCATCACCCAAAACAAGCGTTGAGCTTAGCAATGTACTCATTACTAAGGCCGTTAAGATGCTTAGACGCTTCATAAGTGTCTCCTTAATTAAAATTTTTGTAATATTTTTCTATAAAAATAAAGCCAGCGATTAAATTTTCCCCGTCTGGCTGCCCAGACTATAAAATGAATCCCCTAACAACGCAATTATAAATATTCATTAAGATTATGTCTTTAGCTGAAACATTCTTGATCATTAGTCTTCTATATATGTCAATATCCTACTTTCTTTATCATTGGGCTAAAAAGAACAATAAAGATAAACAAATGACCAAGCTTTGGCCGGCGGGCTTCCTATTTATTTCATGTTCAGTCTATTTATTAAGCTTTATAAACTATCCCCAAGTTCACCTTAGGCAAATCTTGAGTTTTTCCTTAATTTTTATATGGTCTGCGGCTGTATTTATACATATCAATAAAAACTTAAAAGCAAGACCAGAGGAAATAGATAAGAAAGATAAAAACTTTGGTTTTATTTTAAGAATGAACTTTTTCCAACTAATAGTAGCGGCACCTGTTTTTTCTATACATTTTATACCTGGACAAAATTCGATTAAATTTATTGATTTTTTAGGTTTTACTATGGCTCTAGTGGGCATTTACATCCAACATAGAGCAAATAGAGAACTCAGAATTAATAGCCCAAAAAACTTAATCCACTATGGGAGACTTAGACAAGTCTGTAGATATCCAAATGCATTAGGAGAAGTTATTTTTTGGTTTTCAATTTATCTAATGGCGCTAAATTCAGTAAACGGTTATATGAGTTTTTATGGACCTCTGGCTTTAATAATATTTCTTTTAAAGGTAGTCTTGCCTAAAAAAGACATTAAACTTGAAAATAATTTTAAAAATTTCAAAGAATATAAATCTTCCTCTTGGATGCTTTTACCTAAAATAAAGTGATTTGATGTTTGCATTCTTACAAAAACTTCTCCCAATGAAGAAATTAACCCGTATATTTGCTTTCTTAGCCCACTCAAACCTAAGGGTTATAAAGTATCCTCTTATTTGGCTATTTAATTCAATATATGAACCCAACTTGAATGAAGCTAGAGAGAACAATCTTAAAGACTATTCAAGCTTAAATGACTTCTTCATAAGGAAGATCAAGGAGGAGTCTAGAACTATTGATAAAGACATACACCAGATAGGTTCGCCTGTTGATGGCGTTATATCAAAATTTGGTCCTATTAAAGAAGGTCAATTAATACAGGCAAAAGGAATTAATTATTTCCTAGAGGACTTAGTGTCTTCTGATTCAGAAGCTAAAAAGTTTAAAAATGGATATTTTGTGACAATTTATTTATCTCCTAAGGATTATCATAGAATTCATGCACCATATGGAGGAAAAGTTTACCTAACAGAACACATACCTGGGTCTTTGTTTAGCGTTAATGAGAGCTCTCAAAAATCAGTGCAGAGCCTATATGCTATCAATGAAAGGACTCTTATTGGCCTAAAAAATAAAAGCTTCAGCTTTATGTTAGTTAATGTTGGTGCAGCAATAGTGGGTAATATTGTCCCTTACTGGTATAACGAAAAGCTTAATGAATTCGAAAATATAATTAAATCCTGGAAAATTGGTCCAGAAAAAAATTTGAAATTAGTAGAAAAGGGACAAGAAGTTGCATTTTTCCAAATGGGATCAACAGTAATACTTCTTTTTGAAGAGAAATTAAATCTTAACTCTGATTACCTAGAGGAGCTTAAGCCTGTAAAATTAGGTGAAACTTTATTTAAATTAAAAAATGGTTAATTACAGCACTAGTGATTTTAAGCCCGGATTAAAGGTAATTATTGATAATGATCCTTGTGAAATTATTGAAGAAGATTTTGTAAAACCAGGCAAAGGCCAAGCTTTTAGCAAGGTTAAGTTTAGAAACCTGTTAACTGGAAGAGTTAGAGAAAAAACTTGTAAAGTTGGTGAATCTATCGAATCCGCAGATGTAGAAGAGCTTGAGATGCAATTCCTCTATCTAGATGGAGGAAGTTGGGTTTTTATGCATCCAGAGAATTTTGAACAAATTACTATTTCTTCAGATTTAATTGGAAATAATAAAGATTGGTTATCAGAAGGCGATATGTGCCAAGTAATTCTTTGGAACCAGCAACCCATATCTATTGTTCCTCCTGTTTTCGTTAACTTGAAAATCACCAAAACAGACCCAGGAGTAAAAGGAGATACAGTGAGCGGAGGAAACAAGCCTGCTACTTTGTCTACCGGAGCTATTATCAAGGTACCTTTGTTTATTTCAGAGGGTGAAATAGTAACCATAGATACTAGAAATGGTGAATATCAAGGCAGAGCCTAATTAAATGAAAGAAAAATTAGCTGAAAAGCTCAAAGAGACTTTGATCAACATTGGAAATGAAAATAATGTTGATTTATCTGACATAAAAATAGAAATTAAAGAAAATAGAGACAAAGATTTTGGAGACTTTTCTTCAAATGCAGCCATGGTCTGTGCCAAAAAACTTTCTTTAGATCCAAACAATCTAGCTAGAGTTATAGTTAAGAGCTTAGAAGGAACAGAAGAATTAGATAGATTAGAAATAGCTGGACCAGGTTTTATCAATTTCTTTATAAAACCATCATCTCGTTTCAAAGTTTTAGAGGATATCCTTTTAGAAGGAGATGGTTACGGGCTAAAAAAACAAAAAGATCCAAAAAAGATCTTAATTGAATATGTTTCAAGTAACCCTACAGGGCCTTTGCATATAGGTCATGGAAGAGGAGCAGCTTTTGGATCAGTTCTGGCAAATTTACTTAGAGCCAATGGAAATATGGTCGATGAGGAATACTACGTAAATGATCACGGAAGGCAGATGGACATTCTGGCAGTCAGTGTGCTATTAAGATATATACAACTTAATAACATAGAACTAAATTATCCTGATGACTGTTATCAAGGTGATTACATTGTTGAAATAGCTAAAGAAATATATGAAAAATCAAAAAATAAATTAGTGCCTTCCAATGATGAATTCTTTGAACTAGTTAAAAAGGCTAAAAATTCAGAAGAAGCATTAGATGAAATAATAAGCTTCACTAAAGAAGACAAGCAATATCAGAACCTAAATACTTTTAAAGGTGCAGCCTTAAACAAGATACTATCTGTCATCAAAGATGACCTTGAAGATTTTGGTGTTCATCATAACTCTTGGTTTCATGAATCAAGTTTATATAAAGAAGAAGGTCTAAGAAGTAAAATAGACCAAACCCTAAATGCCCTCTCTAAAAATAACTATATATATGAAAAGGATGGGGCTATATGGTTTAAATCAACAGAATTTGGCGACGATAAGGATAGAGTTGTTAAAAGGGGGAACGAAGATCCAACTTATTTTGCATCTGACATTGCTTACCACCTAGATAAATATGAAAGAAAGTACGATCGTATTATCAATGTATGGGGTTCTGATCATCATGGATACTTACCGAGAGTTAAAGCTTCTGTTTCTGCTTTAAACCAAGATGAAAAAAAATTGGAAGTTATATTCATTCAATTTGCAAATCTGGTCAGATCCGGGGAAAAAATATCTATGTCTACAAGAGGTGGTGAGTTCATTAAACTGAGAGATCTCATAAAAGAAGTTGGTTCTAATGCTGCTAGATTTTTTTATATAAATAGGAAAGGAGACCAACATTTAGACTTTGATCTAGATCTAGCGAAAGAGCAAAGTAAGGACAACCCTCTTTTCTATATTCAATATGCTCATGCAAGAGTTTGTAGTGTTATGAAAAAACTAAATAAAGATCAAAAATTAGATATTAATTTAGCAAAGGAGAATCTAAGCTTATTAATAGGTGAGAAGGAGATAAATCTTCAAAAACAACTCGCTATGTTTCCAGAGGTTGTAGAAAGATCTTCAGCAAAACTTGAACCACATACAATATGTTATTACTTGAAAGATCTAGCTTCAGTTTTTCATAGTTACTACAACGATGAAAAAATAATTACTGATGATAAATGCTTACTTCAAGCTAAACTCTTATTGATCAATTCTGTACGTCAAGTAATAAAAAATGGTTTGGGTATTTTAGGAATAGAAGCACCTGAAATCATGTAAGCCCATGAATCAATCTCCAGATACTATTGACACCACCTTGTCTGAAATAAAAGTCTTTTTAGATGAGAATAATATAAGTCTTGATGAAGTGACTATTGTAGGAGCAACAAAAAACCAAAGCATAAGAAAAATTAAAAGGGCTTTAGACGCTGGAATTAAAGATTTTGGGGAAAATTTTCTACAGGAAGCAAGTGAAAAAATAAATGCCCTGCCCAATTGTAATTGGCATTTCATTGGAAGCATTCAGAGCAATAAATGTAAGCAGATTTCCTCTATGTTTGATTGGGTACATACTATAGAAAGAATTAAAGTAGCTAAAAAACTCAATCAGCATAGGCCATCTAACTTAGATAAATTAAATGTATGTATTCAAATAAACCTAGACGAGGAAGAGTCTAAATCGGGAATTAAAATTGGGGAAGCAGAAGGCTTTATATCCAGCATGATGGAATTTGATAACCTAAGAGTTAGAGGATTAATGACTATTCCAAAATTAAATACAGAAGAAAAAGCTCAAATAGAAAGCTTCAAAAAAATGAAAAAAAACTTCTATGACTTAAAACAAAAATTTCCTTCTTTGGATACTTTATCAATGGGAATGTCTAATGATTATAAATCTGCAATCCTTTGCGGTTCGAATATGGTTAGAATAGGAACAAAAATGTTTGGTAAAAGGACATGAGTCACATGGATAAAAAAATAGGCTTTATTGGTGCGGGCAATATGTCTTCTTCTATCGTTCGTGGACTAATAAATTCTGGCCAAAAAGAAGGTTCGTTATTTGTGAGCTCTCCAAATAAAGAAGATCTAAATCAATTAGAAAAGGATCTAGGAATAAATACATCAACAAATAATGAAGATGTAGTAAAAGCCAGTGAAATACTTATTTTAGGCATTAAGCCTAATAAAGTGAGCTTAGTTTTAGAAGAAATTAAAGATGAGATCGATGTGAGCTTGCCTTTACTCATATCTGTAGCTACAGGAATCAAAATAAATTCCTTAGAAAATTTCTTATCTCAAGAAGTCAGAATTATAAGAGCCATGCCAAATACCCCCTCATCTGTTAATGCAGGAATAACAGCTTTATGTGGCAATTCTAAAATTAAAGAAAGTGATCTGTTAGATGCTGAATCTATCTTTAGGTCTGTTGGGACCACAATGAAACTTGAAGAAAATAAATTTGACTTATTCACTTCTTTGATAGGCTCAGGGCCAGCATATGTATTTTATTTTGCTGAATCTTTAATTGAAGCGGCTGAAGGCCTTGAAATATCTGATGAAGATAAAAAATTACTTATAGAGAAGCTTTTTGAAGGGTCATTAAAATTATCTAAAAACTCAAAAGATTCTTTATTAACTTTAAGGAATCAAGTTACATCTCCGGGCGGGGTCACAGAAGAAGCCATTAAACATATGAAAGAAAAAGAAGTTGCTCAAAATATAATTACTGCCATTAAAAAAGGTGAAAAAAAAGCTAAAAAATTAGGAAAAGAAGAATGACCACCTCAATGTCCTATTTATTTATATCTATAATTAATTTATATGCCTTCTTTATATTATTAAATTTTCTATTTAGGCTTGTACAAGCAGATTACTTCAATCCGCTAATTCAGAGTATTCTAAAAATTACAGATCCACCTATTTCTATTTTTAGAATTATCATTAAACCTTTTTATAATCTTGATATGGCGAGCCTCATACTTGCTGTACTCATACAGTTCCTCGTTTTTGCAATCTACTCTTTTAATGAAATTATTGATTTTGATCTAGGGTTATTAGTTACCTGCTCTATTTACTCTATAGTTTTGGCCATAGTAAGAATTGTCTTCTGGATTATGCTCTTAGGAGTCATCTTTAGCTGGATTGGAGACTTAGGAAATCCTATCATAAGACTGATAAGAGAAATTGCTGATAGCTTCTTCAAGCCATTTAGACAGGCTATGCCAGACACAGGTATGTTAGATTTTTCTCCTATACTTGCTTTCTTTAGTATTTACTTTGTTGAGATTCTTATAAAGGGATTTGTTATTAATTCTGGAATATCTTTAAGAATTTTGGAACTAGGGATTGGTCTTTAATTAAGTTTCAGGTTGTCATTCTATTCTTTATTCCATAAAATCTAGCTCGCACCGATTTGATCCAGCTTGCGGGTGCTTTATAAATACAGCTAAACGGCGCTCTTTAAGACCTGTTTAGCTTCAGCTGGCAGGTTTTTTTATGAAAAAAGAAGAATTAGGAATAGTAAAACCAAGGCTATTCAAGTATGAACAAAATTTAATTCTAGAGAGTGGTAAGTCTCTGGATTCGTTTGAATTGATCTATGAAACTTATGGAGAGTTAAACGAAAAAAAATCAAATGCCATTCTTGTCTGTCATGCCTTGAGCGGCAATCATCATGCTGCTGGTTTTCATGAAGGTGATACAAAGCCTGGATGGTGGGATAACCTAATAGGTCCAGATAAAGCCATAGATACAAATAAATTTTTTGTTGTATCACCAAATAACCTAGGTGGGTGTCATGGCTCGACAGGACCATCTTCAATAAACCCTGAAACAGGAAGAGTATATGGGCCAGATTTTCCTGTATTGACAGTTGAGGACTGGGTAAATAGCCAAGCTCTCCTTGCAAATCATTTAGGAATCGACATTTGGCATGCAGTAATAGGTGGGAGCCTTGGAGGCATGCAAGCCCTTCAGTGGTCAATCTCTTATCCAAGTAAAATAAATAAGTCGTGTGTTATAGCAGCAGCGTCAAAATTAAGTGCACAAAATATAGCCTTCAACGAAGTTGCTAGACAAGCAATAACAAATGATCCTGACTTTCAAGATGGTAATTATCTTGTAAATGAAACTTCTCCTAGAAGAGGTGTGAGGTTGGCGAGAATGGTAGGTCATATAACTTACCTTTCTGATGAATCTATGAAAGAAAAATTTGGCAGAGAGTTAAAGAAAGAAAAGTTAGGATATGGCTTTGATGTAGATTTCCAAGTTGAAAGTTATTTAAGACATCAAGGAGATTCTTTTTCAAAAAATTTTGATGCTAATACTTATTTACTGATGACAAAAGTATTAGATTATTTTGATCCGGCAAGTAAACACAATGGTAACTTAGTGAAAACTTTTAAACCGATAGAGGCAAATACTTTAATTATCTCCTTTTCAACTGACTGGAGATTTTCCTCTACTAGATCTAAGGAGCTAGTTAACAGCCTAATTGCAGCAGAAAAAGAGGTAACCTATTTAAATATAGAATCAGATTTAGGTCATGACTCGTTCTTGTTTCCTCAGGAAAGATACGTAAATGCCATTAATTCATTCTTAGAAAATTATGAAAGCTAATCAAGTTATTATTAATTGGGTAGAGAAGAACTCGAGTATTCTAGATCTTGGTTGTGGAGATGGTTCTATATTGGAAGCTTTATCGCTTAAAAAGAACGTCAAGGGCTTGGGAGTGGAAATAGACTCAATAAATATTCAATCCTGTATAGATAGAGGAATAAGCGTCATAGAGCAGAATATAGATGAAGGAATGATTAACTTCAAAGATAAATCTTATGATTACGTAGTGCTCAGTGAAACCATACAAGTATTAGAAAATCCGGAACAAGCCCTACTAGAAATCACTAGGATTGGAAAAAGCTCCATAGTTACTTTCCCAAATTTCGCTCATTGGAAATCAAGACTAAGTCTTTTTTTCTTGGGAAGGATGCCAAAGACAAAAGCTCTTCCGCAAGAATGGTACAACACTAAAAATATACATTTATGCACTATTAAAGATTTTGAGGCCTTGTGCAAAGACCTAAGAATATCGATTGACAGAAAAACTATAATAAATAACAACAAAGAAAATCTTCTGTTAAAAAGTTTCTTTCCCAATTTTTTTGGTGAGCTAATTACATACCAACTCTCAAGAAAAATATGAAAGTAGTTATTGCTACCAAAAACAAAGGCAAGCTAGAGGAGTTCCTCTATTTAGCCCAGGAAAGTAATTTTGTATTTACGAAGCTTTCAGAAGATACAGCTTCTCCTGAAGAAACCGGTAATTCCTTTTATGAAAACGCACTAATTAAAGCAGAACATGCAGTTAATGTAACCGGATTGAACGCTTTAGCAGATGACTCTGGTCTTGAAGTAGATTACTTAAAAGGCCAACCTGGAATATTTTCTTCTAGATTCTCTTCTAAAGGTACTGATGAAGCAAATAACAAAAAACTTCTCCGTATTATGAGAGAAACTAAAGAGGAAGAAAGATCTGCAAGATTTAGATGTTGTTTGGTTTTCTTAAGAAAAAACGAAGAACCTATTTCTGCTGAGGGCACTCTTGAAGGAAGAATAGCAATAGCAGAGTCAGGAAGTTATGGTTTCGGATATGATCCTATTTTTTTCATACCTCATTTAAATTCACATTTAGCTGAGTTAACAAAAGAAGAGAAAAATAAAATTAGTCACCGCTCAGATGCGTGGAAGAAATTAATGGCGAAACTAAACTAATTTTCTAAAAACTAAGTTATTTATTTTTCTTCCTTCTCGAATTGCCTTTCTTTCGAACCTAGTCTTAGGAAGCTTCTTAAATTCCTCAGTATATTCATGTTCATCTATCTCTTCCCATGAGTTACTTTTTGAAATAATTTCTTTTGCTGAATCAAAATAATCCTGCCAATCACTCTTAAACATTATTTGCCCATTGGGCTTGGTTATGTTTTTCAATCTATGTACAAACTCTTCTTTTATTAATCTTCTTTTATGGTGTCTTTTTTTAGGCCATGGATCAGGGAATAAAAAAAGAATAGAGTTAAAAGTTATCCCTTTAAGCCTGTTGATTAGTATATCTTCTGCATCTCCGTTAACAATCTTTAGGTTTGTAAGATTCTTTTCCTTGGCATCTCTTAAAACTCCACCAATTCCTGATAAATAAACTTCGATGCCTAAGAATTTTTTTTCTCTAAAGTTTGTAGCTAAGTGTATTAAGCTCTCCCCAGAACCGAATCCTATATCCAAGACTAGCTCTCCTTCTTTAAAAAATGGGGACTCTGAAATAGAGGCTAGATCCTCTTTTATTAAGTATAGATCTGATAATTCTTCTAATGCTTTCTTTTGTGAACGAGTAATTCTTCCATTTCGTATCACAAAACTTCTAGTTCCTGCTTCGTGACCCAAAAAACTCATTCTAATTTACTTAATTAGCCCTTCTGAAGGAGAAGAGGCACTTCCGTGATATACCTTTTCCATTCTTCCAGCTAAGAAAGCTTCCCTCCCAGATTCAACTGCCTTTTTCATAGCTCTAGCCATTAAATGAGGGTGTTTTGCTTTTGCTATTGCTGTATTCATGAGCACTCCATCGCACCCTAATTCCATTGCTATTGAAGCATCTGAGGCTGTTCCAACTCCTGCATCAACAATAATGGGTACTTTGGCATTACTAAGTATCAACTCAATGTTATATGGATTGCATATACCTAAGCCAGAACCAATAGGAGCAGCCAAAGGCATAACACTCACACAGCCTATTTCTTCGAGTTCCTTTGCGAGTATGGGGTCATCTGAACAATAAACCATGACATCAAAACCATCTTCAACAAGTCTCTTAGAAGCCTCCAAAGTTTGAGGCATATTAGGATAAAGTGTTTCTTTGTCTCCCAACACTTCAAGTTTAATTAGATTATGTCCGTCGAGCAATTCTCTAGCTAGATGACACGTTCTGATAGCGTCTTCTGAGTTATAACAGCCTGCTGTATTAGGAAGAATAGTAAAAATAGATGGGTCTAGGAAATCTAAGATATTTTTTTCTTCCTTCTCTTGGCCTATGTTAGTCCTTCTAATTGCAACAGTAACTATTTGAGCACCTGTTTCTGTAATCGCTTCATTAGTTTCTTTAAAGTCTTTGTACTTTCCTGTGCCTACTAGCAGTCTTGAGGAAAACTCTCTATCTCCTATAAGCAATTTGTTATCTCTCAAAAGATTACCCTCCTCCTATTGCTTTGACTATTTCCAATTTATCTCCTTCTTTTAAAGTCATTTCTGTTAGTAAATTCCTAGAAATGACATGGCCATTCTTTTCTACTGCTAGCCTTTCTGGAGTTATCTCTAGTAAATTTAAAAGGTCGGCTACTGTAAAATCTGGAGAAACTTCCATTTCCTCTCCATTAACTGAGATCTGCATTAATACTTATTACTGTTCAATTATTAGTGACTGTTTAACTTTCTTCATAGCATTCTGTTCTATTTGGCGAACCCTTTCAGCTGAAACTCCATATTTTTCGGCTAATTCATGCAGAGTAAGCTTTTCATCAGATAACCACCTATCATAGATTATTCCTTTACTTCGTTCATCAAGCTCTTTAATTGCGGAGTACAAATATTTAGTGTTCACTTGAGAATCAACTTCTTTCTCAACAATTTTTTGGGGGTCGCTTTCTTCATCTGGTAAATAGCTTGATGGCGAGTAATTTTCTTCTTCATCAGATTCAGATGGGGGATCAAAAGACATATCAATACCACTCATTCTTTTTTCCATCTCTCTGACTTCTTCGGGCTTAACTCCTAAATCATCTGCTATGTTTTCTACTTCAGAGTTTGTAAGCCAAGAAAGTCCTTGTTTCTTTTTTCTTAAATTAAAGAATAATTTTCGTTGTGCTTTAGTAGTCGCTATTTTTACTATCTTCCAGTTTCTAAGAACATATTCATGTATTTCTGCTCTTATCCAGTGTACGGCATAGGAAATGAGTCTAACGCCTTCTTCAGGGTTAAATTTTCTTACAGCCTTCATAAGGCCAACATTTCCTTCTTGGATCAAGTCAGCTTCAGAAAGACCATATCCTTTGTAAGTCTTTGCAATATGCACTACAAATCTCAAATGGGCTAAGACTAATTTCCTTGCTGCATCTACATCATTTCTATAGTAAAGATCTTCTGCAAGTTTTTTCTCTTCTTCAGGAGTAAGAATACCTATTCCATGAATTGAGTTTATGTATGATTCAAGGTTAGCTCCAGGGGAAGATAGGTTTATCTCCTGTAAAGCCGTACCAGGTTTTTTTACTTCTTTCCCTT
>CERB01036619.1_pt1 | contig 11496 bp, 7 predicted proteins | sample 356271 | NCBI WGS metagenome assembly CERB01 (sample SAMEA2621155, study PRJEB7988) | marine metagenome | isolation source: saline water (ENVO:00002010), including
GGTACTCCAAGAGAAAATAGTATTTTTATGATTGCTGAACTTGAAAGGGCTTTGAAGGAAGCAGATAATAACAATGAAGTGCAGACACATTTTTCTATTATAGGCAGATCTTTAGGTTTGCCAGGCAGTGTTCAACAGATACAAGGGCAGCATATAGGTGCAATGGTAGTGGAACTTGTTAGTTCTGATAAAAGAATTACAGAAATCAGTAATTTAATAAATATTTGGAAAAATAATATAGTTAAACCTGCAGGTTTAGAGTCTATGACCATATCCTCGAAAAGACAGGGTCCTCCGGGAAAAGATATAGATATTAGAATTATTCCTAAAACTTTAGATAATGATATTTTACAAGCTAAATTAATAGCTAATGATGTCAAAAGCCTACTGGCTAAATACGAGGGAGTAAGTGATATTTATGACGACTTACCATGGGGCAAAGAGGAATTAGTATTAAAGTTAAGACCTTTGGGAAAATCACTAGGATTTACCACTTTAGAAGTTTCTAACCAAATAAGTGCTGCTTTTAGAGGCATTATAGTACAAAGGTTTTCTGATGGATCTGAAGAAATTTTAATAAGAATTAGATATGATAGTAAGCGACTCAAAGAGATTGATTTAAAAAATATGTTTATCATGTCCTCTAAAAATAATTTTATACCATTAAGTCAAATAGTAGAAATAGCATATGAAAAAGGTTTTTCAATTATAAGAAGAGAAAATGGTAAAACTGAAATTTCTGTTACAGCAGAAATTGATGAAAAAGTAATTGCTCCAGCTACTATATTAGGAGCATTATCAGCTGGTCCTTTAGATGAAATTATATTAAATAAAGGACATAATTGGAGGTTAGCTGGTAGGTCTGAAGAACAAACTGAAACTTTAATGGATATGAAAATTGGAACTATAATTGGTTTAATTTTAATATATATAATTTTGTCTGGAGTTTTCTCATCTTATTTTAGGCCTCTCATAGTTATGAGCATAATTCCTTTTGCAGCATTAGGCTCTATTATAGGTCATTGGATTACCGGTTTCAATATCACTATTTTATCTTTAGTTGCGCTATTAGGGTTAGCTGGTATTGTAATAAATGATTCTATTATTATGGTTTCTACTATTGATGATAAAATTAAAAAAGGTGTAAATATAATAAATGCTGTAATTAATGGTGCATGTGAGAGGTTTAGAGCAGTAATTTTAACTTCTTTAACAACTATATCGGGTCTGATACCTCTTTTATTTGAAGGAAGTACTCAAGCGCAATTTTTAAAGCCAATGGCTGTAACAATAGTTTTTGGATTGATTGCTACTACTTTTTTAGTATTATTTTTAGTACCTGCATTGGTTTTAGTTCAAGATGATTTTAAGAATAGTTTCAATAAAATTAGAATGCGATTATTTAATAACTAATTTATGAAAAGGAGTTATGAGTGTTTGTAGTAATAGTAAAATTTAATATCTCTGATGATATTGATAATAATAGTATAAAGGAAAAATTTAAAGAAACAGCTCCCATGTATCAAGAGACTAATGGTTTAATCAGAAAAAATTATTTATTTAATGAGAGTAAAAATATTGCAGGCGGTGTATATATTTTTGACAATTCTGAAAATGCTCATGCTTGGTTTGATGAAAGTCGAATACAATGGTTGACCGATAGGTACTCTGAGCCTGAAATAACTTATTATGATTCTCCGGTAGAAGTGAATAATGATTCTAATAAAATTTATATAGAATAATATTTTTTGAGAATTTTATTATTTTCTCCAAAATGAAGGCATTATTAATATTAAAACGGCCAAAAATTCTAGTCTACCAATTATCATTGCTGCAGATAATAACCATTTCGCTTGATTAGGTAGATTACTAAAGTTACCTAAAGGTCCTATTTCATTACTCAGTCCAGGACCGACCACAGCGATCGAAGTAGCTGCAGCAGAAAAAGCTGTAAGTAAGTCTAGCCCCATCCAATATAGCAAGCCGGCAATAATAATAATTGATATAATAAACAAAAATATTATTGCTAATATTGATAATGTTGTCTTATCATCAATTACAGCTTTAGAGTATGTGATTTTAAGTATTTGATGAGGTCTAATAACTTTTTGTATTTGTTGCAGTATTACTTGCCAAAGAATTTGAATTCTAAATATTTTAATACCCCCAGTTGTAGATCCTGTACATCCACCTATTAGCATAAATATAAAAAGCATACTAATTGCAAAACTACCCCATTCTGAAAAATCTTCTGTAGAATAACCAGTTCCAGTAATTATAGAAATTACATTAAACGCGGAAATACGAATAGATTCTATAAAATTTACATTGAGTTTAAGACTAAGCCAGATTGCAATAATAAATATTGAAATAATTAAAGTATAGAGAAAGCCTTTTACTTGTTTATCCATAAATACAGCTTTTATATTACTTATAGACTTGGCATAAATTATGAATGGCAAGCTTGCTGCAATCATTCCCATTATTATAATTATTTCAATCCAAATATTATCAAAATAACCGATAGAGTTGTTTTTAGTAGAATATCCTCCTGTTGCAATAGTTGTCATAGAATGACAAATTGAATCAAATAAAGACATACCAGTAATATTTAATAGTATAGCGCAAATAAGAGTAAAGATTGAATAAATTATTATTATAGTTTTAGCTAGATTATTTACTCTTTCTTTAAGTTTATCATTTGGCTCTATTTGTTCTGAAAAAAAAAGTTGTAAGCCACTCATATGTAGCAGAGGTAAAGCTGCAACAGCCATAACTATAATTCCTATACCTCCTAACCACTGGAGGATTGACCTCCATATTAGTATTCCTTTGGAAGCATTTTCAATATTTACTAAAATTGTAGACCCTGTAGTAGTAATACCACTTGTAGCTTCAAAAAAAGCATCAGTATAGCTTATATTTATATCAGAAAGATAAAGTGGAAGGGCTGCAATACCTGCTAAAAATATCCATGATAAGACACTAAGAAGGAAAGTTTCTCTATTTCCAATTTTAGTATTTTTATTTTTGAAAGCTAAAATAATTGTAATTCCCATTAAGAAAATAATTATTCCAGTGGACGCAAATATACTCCAATTATTATGATTACTAAATAAATCAAAAAGTGTAGGAATTGTCATCATACACCCAAGAGTGGAAATTAAAAGTCCAATAATATATAAAACAGATCTAAAATTCATTTTTAACCTATATACTAAAATTGAGAATTAATAATAAACCTTTTTTAATTTTTAATCAGTTATAGTTTCTTAATTAATTTAAAATAATTTTATTTAAGGGGATATCTAAAGAAAAAGTTGGTATTATTACTTTTAATGTTTTATTCCCTTCGTATAGCATATTATATGTTCCATACATAAAACCAGAGGGTTTTGATAAAGGTGTCCCGCTAGAATATTGAAAAGAATTCTGAGGCTTTATTATGGGCTGTTGACCAATCACGCCAGCTCCCCTCACTTCTTGTATTTGCCCTGTTTCATCAGTTATTTTCCAATATCTATCAATTAATTGTACTTCTTCATTTCTATTATTTTCAATTAAAATACTATATGACCATACCCATAAATTATTATCTTCATCAGACTGATCTTTTAAAAAATCAGTTCTTACGCTGACTCTAATATTATGAGTTATAAGCGAATATGGGTATTCTTTATTATTATTTGTGTATATATCCATTTATATTAAAACCTTTTCTAATTATTAGTGCAGCTAGCACCACCTAAAACACAAAATTTAGAACAAAATGGATGATTTAAATAAATTTTATTAAATGATTTTTTTAAATTATTTCCATAACTAAAATCTTTTTCAAATGGAATTAAAGTGCAAGAAACTATATGTGTTTTTGAATCTTCTCTACGTTTAACAATCATTCTCGAGTTAGAGCACATCATGTTTTTAGGATCAGTATTTAAAATATCCCAACAATCAGTAGTAATTTCCGGAGTATCAGATAATGAATTCATTTCAGGAAATACAACTAGATCATTCTTATTATAAGCATCAATTTTTAAATTGTTATCTTTAAATAATTTAGCAAAGCCTTTTCTTAAAAGTTTTTCATTTTTATTTATAATTCTAGAAGCAATATTAATATTAAATTTATTATCTGCTAACCATCTAATTCCTTTTAAGGCTTTATCCCAGGTATTTTTTCCTCTTATATACTCGTGCCCTTCTTTTGTATAATGGTCTAGGGATACTCTTATTGTGAGCTTTTCATATGCTGCAAATGTTTTCAGTTCTTTTATTTTATTAAGCATTGGTTGCATTGCGTTAGTTAAAATTAAAATATTATAGTTTTCCTCTCTACATAGATTTATAATAGAGATTATATCCTTATTCATAAAAGGTTCTCCGCCTGTAAATCCTATGGTATCACAAGAAAGGTTATCTTTTTTTATTTGTTGTAAATATTGACTCACATCTTTTTTATCTAAATAAAGTAATTTATTATTAATTGGGCTCGATTCTATATAACATCCATCACAAGATAAATTACATAAAGTTCCTGTATTAAACCAAAGAGTTTTTAAGCCAGTAAATTTTACAAAAGCTCTATTATGGCCTAAAGCAGTAGTATATTTTTTGACAAATTTTTCTTGTATACCATTCATTATAAATACTTTATTTAATTTCGTTTTTTCACTATACTTATACTTTGTAAAGTCATAATTAATTCATCATTAGCATTAAATACTTTAGAATCTATTATCATGCTGCCAATAGAAGGTTTAGATTTACTTGGCGTTTTACTTATAATTTCTAATTCTCCATTAATAGTGTCATTTGGAAATAATGGTTTTATCCATCTTATCTGATTCATACCTGGAGAACCTAAAGATGCTAAATTTACCAGTAAGCCATCATATAACATCCTCATATACAGAGAACAAGTATGCCATCCAGATGCACAAAGTCCTCCAAATAGTGAATCTTTAGCTTTTTTAGCATCTATGTGAAATGGCTGGGGATCATATTTCACTGCAAACTCTATTATTTCTTTCTCTGTAACAGAAATAGGACCAATTTTAATTTTTTGTCCAATAGAAAGATCTTCAAAATATATCATTTTTTTCATTATTTACCTTTAAATTTATTAAATCTAAACTATGTTGTTATTAACTAGATAATATACTATATTGAGCATCATATAACTTCTATAATATGACCCTTTGAATATTGCATATTAAAGTGTCTTTATAGTTAAAAATATTGAATTAAGATATATAGGTACATTTATTTTAATTCTAGCAATTAATTTTATTTTTAATGTTTGCTTGTAGGTTAAATTTTGTTTAATCTCCGCATCTTTAGAATTATGTATAAAATATGAGAATGAAGTAAGAAGAATGAAAAATAAAAATAAAGATATTAGTTTTAACAAAAGACCTCTGAATCAGGGTTTATATGATTCTAATTTTGAGCATGATGCTTGCGGAATAGGGTTTGTTGCTAATATTAAAGGTAATAAAGAACATTCCATTATACAAGATGGCTTAAAAATTTTGGATAATCTAACACATAGAGGCGCTGTAGGAGCAGACCCTACTCTAGGAGATGGAGCAGGATTACTTCTTCAGATTCCTGATTTATTTTTAAGGGAAGAATGTAAAAAACAAAATATTATATTACCTAATGAAGGCGGTTATGCTGTTGCACAAGTTTTTTTTCCTAATGATAATACTTCGGTAAAGTATTCTGAAAAATTATTTCAGGAAGTTATAGGAGAAAATGGTGCTAAAGTTCTTTTTTGGAGAACTGTCCCAGTCAATAAAAAGGCTATATCTAAATCTCTTAATCTAACAGCTCCTGTAATAAAACAAGCTTTTGTTATTTCTAAAAATGAAACAATTAATCAAGACGAATTCGAGAGAAAAATATTTATAATTAGAAAGATTTTATCAAATAAATTTAGAGAAGATAAAAATTTATTATCTAAAAAACAAAATGTTTATATATGTTCATTTTCTACTAGAACTCTAAATTATAAAGGAATGCTTTTATCTGATACAGTTGGGTCATATTTTACTGATTTAGAAGATAAAAGAGTAGTGAGTGCATTAGCTTTAGTTCACCAGAGATTTTCTACTAATACTTTTCCATCTTGGGATTTAGCTCAACCATTTAGGATGATATGTCATAATGGAGAGATAAATACACTTCGTGGAAATGTTAATTGGATGAATGCTAGAAAACATATGATGTCATCAAAAGTTTTAGGAGAAGATTTAAAAAAGATATGGCCAATAATTTCTGAAGGGCAGTCAGATTCTGCATGTTTTGATAATGCTTTAGAATTATTAATTATGGGAGGGTATACTTTATCTCATGCTATGATGCTTTTAATTCCAGAGGCATGGCAAAATAATAAACTCATGGATAAAAATAGAAGAGCATTCTATGAGTATAATTCGTCTGTTATGGAACCATGGGACGGACCTGCAGCGGTGGCATTTTCAGATGGAAAACAAATTGGAGCTACCTTAGATAGAAATGGATTGAGACCAGCAAGATATTTTATTACTGATGAAGATAAAATAGTTTTATCTTCTGAAATGGGAGTATTACCTCATCCTGAAGAGAAAATTAAAGAAAAATGGAGATTGCAGCCTGGAAAAATGCTCTTAATAGATTTAGAAAAAGGTGCCATAATAACAGATCAAGAATTAAAAGATGATATATCAAATAAATTTCCATATCCAACAATATTAAGTGAGAGTAATCTTACTTTAAATGATTTAAAATCAGCAAATAGTGATTATGAGGAATATAAGTCAGATCTAAAATTAGATCTACAGCAAGCTTTTGGATATACTCAAGAAGATATAAAATTTCTAATGTCACCTATGGTTGAGAACGGACAAGAGGCAACTGGCTCTATGGGAACTGACACCCCAATAGCTGTATTATCATCAAAACATAAGCCTTTATATAATTTCTTTAAACAATTATTTGCTCAAGTAACTAACCCTGCAATTGACCCTATAAGGGAAAAGATGGTTATGAGTCTTATGAGTATTTTGGGGCCTAGAAAAAACCTTTTATCTTTGGAGCCTATAAATAATAAGTGTTTAAAATTGGATCAACCAATTTTAACAAATGAGGATATGTCAAAAATTAAATGCATTGATAAATCTCCTAATAGTGGACATATATCTTCTATCTTAGATGCTACGTGCGATTTTCAAGAAGGCGTAAGTGGTATGCAAAATTCTTTAGAGTTATTAAAATCTTCTGCAGAAAAAGCTATAAAAGATGGAGCAAATATTTTAATAATTTCGGATAGAAAAGTATCACGTAATAGAATTGCTCTTCCTGCTTTACTTGCAACAAGTATAGTGCATCAACACTTAGTTAAAGTTGGTTTGAGAATAGAAGTAGGGTTAGCAGTAGAAACTGGTGAAGCTAGAGAAATTCACCATTTTTGTGTATTAGGAGGATATGGTGCTGATGCTATCAACCCATACTTAGCATTTTCAACAATAAAAGATATAATTTCTAACCTTTCGATATCTTATGAAATGGCATGTGATAATTATATTAATGCTGTTGGAAAAGGCATGCTAAAGGTAATGTCTAAAATGGGTATCTCTACATTCCAATCTTACAATGGTGCTCAAATATTTGATGCTGTGGGGCTTTCTTCAGAGTTTGTTAAAACATATTTTCCAGGTACTCCAAGTAAGATAGAGGGTTTGTCTTTAAATGATATTTTAGAATCTTCTTATGATTGCCATAAAAAAGCCTTTAGTTTGGAACAAATGCTACAGAATAATTTAGAAGTAGGTGGAGATTATGCTTTTAGAATTAGAGGTGAAAGCCATGTTTGGACTCCAGATACTATTAAAGATTTACAACATGCAGTTAGAGGAAATTTTCCGGAAAAATATGAATCTTATGCTAAGATGATTAATGAACAGTCAGAGCAAAAAATGACACCGAGAGGTTTATTTAAATTAAAATATAATAAAAAACCACTTGATATAAATGAAGTGGAGTCGGCAGATAATATTGTTAAAAGGTTTGCAACTGGTGCTATGTCTTTTGGTTCTATATCAAGGGAGGCTCATACAACACTAGCAATAGCTATGAATAAAATTGGGGGGAAATCCAATACTGGAGAAGGTGGAGAAGAAGTAGATAGATTTACTATAAATGCAGACGGTACTTCTATGAGATCTGCAATAAAACAAGTTGCTTCCGGAAGGTTTGGTGTAACAGCAGAATATTTGATCAATGCAGATGATATTCAAATTAAAATATCTCAAGGAGCAAAACCTGGAGAAGGAGGCCAATTACCTGGTCATAAAGTAGATCCTATTATTGCAAAGGTTAGGCATTCTACTCCTGGGGTAGGTTTAATATCACCTCCTCCACATCATGATATTTATTCAATAGAAGATTTAGCGCAATTAATTTTTGATCTGAAGAATGTAAATCCAGAAGCTAGAATTAGTGTAAAACTAGTATCAGAAATAGGAGTGGGAACTGTAGCTGCTGGTGTAGCAAAAGCCAGAGCTGATCATATAACTATTGCTGGTTTTGAAGGTGGTACTGGGGCTAGTCCGCTTACATCTATAAAACATGCAGGTTCGCCATGGGAAATTGGTTTAGCCGAAACTCAACAAACTCTTGTACTAAATGGTTTAAGAGGCAGAACATCTCTTCAGGTAGATGGCGGATTTAGAACAGGAAGAGATGTAGTTATTGGAGCTCTGCTAGGTGCAGATGAATTTGGTTTTGCTACAGCACCATTGATTGCTTCAGGATGTATTATGATGAGAAAATGCCATCTTAATACTTGTCCTGTTGGCATTGCAACTCAAAATCCCGAGCTAAGAAAAAAATTTACAGGTACTCCTGAACATGTGATTAACTATTTTTTCTTTGTAGCCGAGGAAGTAAGAAGTTTAATGTCTGAATTAGGATTTAAAACATTTAATGAGATGATAGGAAGAGTTGATAAGTTAGATACAAATCATGCTATTAGCCACTGGAAAACAAAGAGTTTAGATTTTTCAAAATTGTTTTATAAACCTGAAGTTGGAAAAAATATAGCAATATTTAATTCTGAAAGACAGGTACACCCTATTGACAATATTTTAGATAAAAAATTAATTCCTTTATTTGAAAATTATTTAAAGAATGAGGATAGCCAAGAAATTGAATTGAATATTAAAAATACTGATAGGACAACAGGAGCTATGTTGTCAGGTAAGATAGCAGCACTTAAAGGTCATTCTGGTTTAGAAGAAGATACATTAAAATTTAATTTTACTGGGACAGCTGGCCAATCATTTGGAGCATTTTTAGCAAAGGGTGTTACTTTTAATCTTTATGGAGAAGCAAATGATTATGTTGGAAAAGGTCTTTCAGGGGGAAAATTAATAATAAGGCCGGCAAAAGATTCTAAAATTATACCTGAAGATTCTATGGTTATAGGAAATACTGTATTATATGGAGCAATATCAGGCGAGTGTTATTTCAATGGTATCGCAGGAGAACGTTATTGCGTGAGAAACTCAGGAGCAATATCAGTTATCGAAGGAGTAGGCGATCATGGCTGTGAATACATGACCGGAGGCATTGTTTTGTGTTTAGGCTCTATTGGTAGAAATTTTGCTGCAGGTATGAGTGGAGGAGTTGCTTATATATATGATCCTAACGATAGAATTAACAATTATTTAAATACAGAAATGGTAAATATAGATGATCTTGAAGTGAGTGATATTAATAATTCAGAATATAATAATGATTTTAAGGTTTCTGATAACTTATTAATTAATGATGATTTACGTATTAGGTTTTTAATAGATAAACATATAAAGTATACTGATAGTAATTTGGCTAAAAATATTGTTAAAAGTTGGAGAAATAATCTTAAATATTTTAAAAAAATTATGCCTATAGATTATAAAAAAGTATTGATGCAAAACGAAAATAATAATAATAAAATTGTTGCATAAAATAGAGGTAAAAAGATGGGAAAAGTAACTGGTTTTTTAGAAATTGACAGAGTAGACAAGTCATATAAGCCTGTAGAAGAAAGATTAAAAAATTTTAATGAGTTTACAGAAGACCTTGAGAAAAAAGTTATATCTGATCAAGGAGCACGTTGTATGGATTGTGGAATTCCTTATTGTCATACAGGTTGCCCAGTAAATAATATAATACCAGATTGGAATGATTTGGTTTATAATAATAAATGGGAAGAGGCTATTGAAGTACTTCATTCAACTAATAATTTTCCAGAATTTACAGGCAGAATATGCCCTGCTCCTTGTGAAGCAGCTTGTACATTAAATATAGATGATAATCCTGTAACAATTAAAAATATTGAATGTGCAATTGTAGATAATGCTTGGAAAAAAGGTTTAATTAAACCACAAATATCAGATTTAAATACAAATAAAAAAATAGCAGTTATTGGTTCTGGCCCTGCAGGTATGGCGGCTGCTCAGCAACTTATAAGGGTTGGACATAATGTCACACTTTATGAAAAAAATAGTAAGATAGGTGGGCTATTAAGATATGGTATTCCAGATTTTAAAATGGAAAAACATTTAATTGATAGAAGGCAAAAACAGATGGAAGATGAGGGATTAGTTATAAAAACTAACGTAAATATTGGAATAGATATCAGCTTAAATGAATTAAAAAATAACTTTGATGCTATATTATTGAGTGGTGGAGCAGAAACGCCTAGAGATTTAAAAATTCCAGGAAGGGAATTAAAAGGAGTAATGTTCGCTATGGACTTTCTTCCTTTCCAAAATAAAAGAGTGTCTAGAGAGAGTTTTAACGAAAAATATAATGTAACAGCTAAAGATAAAAATGTTGTAGTGATAGGAGGAGGTGATACAGGGTCAGATTGTATAGGCACTTCCTTTAGGCAGGGAGCTAAAAGTGTCACTCAGATTGAAATTATGCCTATTCCTCCAGAAAAGGAAGATAAAGCTCTGACATGGCCAGATTGGCCAATTAAGATGAGGGTATCGAGTTCTCAGGCAGAAGGCGCTATTAGAGATTTTTCAGTATTAACAGATAGTTTTTATGGGAAAAATGGTGTATTAGAAGGGTTAAAATGCCATCGCGTAGATGAAAATATGAAAGTTATTCCTAATACTGAATTTAATATCAAAGCAGATCTCTCTTTATTAGCAATGGGATTTACGGGTCCAATTTTAAATAATATTAATAGTGATAATTCATTTAAGTTAGATAATAGAAGTAATATTAATGCCAATACTGATGACTATCATACTTCTGTAAAAGGGATATTTTCTGCAGGAGATATGAGAAGAGGGCAATCTCTTGTAGTGTGGGCTATAAGAGAAGGAAGACAAGCAGCAAGATCGATAGATCAATATTTAATGGGCACGTCAGATCTGCCTAGATAAATAATACTTGACCAAATTAGTCTAGAATACTATATATCCCTATATATAACGATCTTAATATTTTTTT
>CERB01136361.1_pt1 | contig 11495 bp, 4 predicted proteins | sample 356271 | NCBI WGS metagenome assembly CERB01 (sample SAMEA2621155, study PRJEB7988) | marine metagenome | isolation source: saline water (ENVO:00002010), including
CTGCTCGAGATCACCATTGTCGCATCCAGTGCAACCAAGGCCGGTGCTGTATCAGAAGGCGAAACTGCAACGCAGCGACTGGCGCCGAACAGCGCATGTTCCCGATTGAGCCCTTCTGGAGAATCGGCATAACAGATATTGCCGCCAGCTCGGTAGCAATCAAGACCTCGTCGATAATACCAACACCGAGCATCTTGGTTTAAGTTGCCACCTAAAGTTCCGACATTACGGATCTGCGGACTTGCGACTACGCTGGCTGCTTTAGCTAATAGCCCGAATCGCGACTTGATTAAAGGATCATTTGCTATCTCAGTAAGGGTAGTGGTGGCTCCAATTTCAATTCCATCGGAGGTTTCTTTAACCCCTTTCCAAGAGTCAATCTGAGTCAACTCAATCATTGCTGACGGAGTCTTGTTACGATCTTTGAGCCAGCCATAGGTATCTTGACCACCGCTTAGCAACCAACCTTCATTACCTAATCTTGCTGCTAAATCTAGTGCCGTTGCTTCATCAGCTGGCTGATAAAGTTCTATGTCAGGCATTACGTCATGTGATGTGGCTACCATATCAACCTCGGAAATTATTTTGAGCAAGAAGTTTGGAGTCTTCCGATGTTCCTGCTACGTGGTTAATGATCATGTCCGCCGTGATAGGAGAAGCACCAAAAATGTGCCCACCCAAAGCGTCGCTAATTGCTGCAGTCAACGCAGCAGATACAGAACCTTGCGCTGGCTCGCCAACACCTCGCGCACCCACCGGATTCTCCGGATCGGGCAAATCAACCCAACCAGTTTGTATCTTCACTGGGGTGTCAAGAAATGTAGGAACCTTACTCTGCCAATAACCAGTGCTCGCCGGCATTCCATTTTGAGGGTCATACAGATGACGCTCATAACCAGAAAGACCGATTCCCCAGACGGCTCCTCCTACAAGCTGATTTTCCATTCCTTTTGGATGCATTATTGTCCCGGAGTCTGCTACGTTAATAAGATCAAGAATTTCATACTTACCCGTTTCCGTATCCAACTCTATTTCAACGCAGCTAACTGTGAAGCCTGGAGGATTACCTTCATGTCGAGGGTCGTGGAAAACACCCATGAAAGCTGTACCAGCAAGTCGAGAAACGGATATTTGAGTCCATTCAGCGAGTTCCTCTGGCAAATCCGAAGAACCGGTATACTTGCCTCCTAGCTCCAATGCACGAGCTGCCACTTGTCCGAAAGTCATACCCACCGATTCATCGGCGATTTGATGGACCCGCTCGTTAGAAATATCATAATCCTCGGGTGTACCTCCGAGATCTCCCGAAGCTATCTCCTTCATCTTAGCCAACATATCCTGGGCTGCCCCATAAAAAGTCCTGGTGTTGGTAAAGATCGAATTGCTTCCATCTTGAGGTGAAGTAATTGGAAGATGCAAATCAGTCCTACCCGTAACAATATCAACCCGCTCCCAAGGCATCTTTAATACCTCTGCTGCAGCTCTCGAAGTTGAGGCATACGAGTAGGTACCGAGGTTACCGACACCGTTGTGGACCTTCAAACGCCCATCCGGGCCCATCATTACGATTCCATCCATCCCGGAACGGCCAGCATTGTGGTATCCCTGACCTATTCCGAGACCAATAACTTTACTACCGTTAGTTCGACGACGGCGTGATTGACGCTCTTCCCAACCGAACTTTTCTGCTGCAAGATCCAAAGTTTCCGGCATATAAGCAGATGTAAATGGTGTTCGTTGAGGGCCACCCACGTCTCCGGTCATCGGAGTATTTATTTTTCGAATATCGAAACGACTTACTCCCAGCTCGTCAGCCGCGGCATCTAAAATCGGGGAAATAATCGGTGCGATCTGGTTTTGACCTGGTCCTCTTTGTGCTCCACGATGGGCCGTGTTGGTACCAATCGCTGTTCCTCTAAATCGTACGGCATCAGCTTGATAAAGAACACTTATGCAATCGGCAGCAGAGTATGCGTCAGCTCCTCCTCCCTTACCACCATTATCCGAGACAATCCAGAGATCACAAGCTGCCATAACTCCGTCAGGCTTGAATCCTACTTTTATCCAACCGGTTAAGCCCTGACGAGCTCCACCTATAGTAAATTCCTCTTCCCGAGTAATCCTCATCATTACTGGGCGATTAATCTTTTGGGACAATTTGGCAGGAACCCCATATACTGGAATTGAACCCGCCCGAGCTCGCTGGCCAAAACCACCCCCTGTCGCCGCATTGACAAATACTAGATCTTCCTTAGGCACTCCAATTACACCGGCAATACCGTCTGCGAAAGCGGTCAGGCTTTGCGACCCACCGTGTAAATATAATTTCCCATCTTCCCAATACGCTAGAGCCGAGCGCGGCTCCATCGACATGTGAGGGTATCCAGCATTTGTAAAAGTTCCCTCATAGACATAAGAAGACTCTCCAAAAGCGGCCTCAAGGTCTCCATACTCTACGGTTTGCTGAGGCTCAGCGGTAGGCTCGTTTCCCGCTCGCAGACTCGCCACCTGATCAGAAGTCCATTTTTCAACTGCAAACCCCTGCCTGAAGACAAATGTATTGCCCCCATTGTAAGCATCAGCCCCATCAGGCTGCAGACTGTCAAGCGGATCCAAGACAAATGGCAACCTTTCAAAGGTCACAGATATTCGTGAGATCGCGGTTTCAGCGGTCTTTTCATCTACCGCCGCAACAGCCAAAATCGGCTCCCCGACTAGAGTTGGTTCGTTAGTCAGCATTTTTAACCCAGTGCTTTGCGGCTCTCCATCAGGGTAAACGTCGTCTGCCGTTAACATCCCCAAAACACCCTCCATAGCTAAGGCCTCAGAAGCATCTATGTCTATCACCCTCGCGTGTGGTATGGGGCTTGTTAAAAGTCTAGCGTAGACCATACCTTCGCGAGTGTAATCTTCGGCGTATTTGATGCGACCGGTGACTTTACCCGGCACATCAGGCGGTGTGAAATCTTTTCCAATATGCATATATGCCATGATAATTATCCTATTAGTTCGGTGGCACGCATGACACCATCAAGATAAGAGTCGTAAGAGCCGCATCGGCAGATATTTCCTGCCATCGCTGCGCGGGCTTCCTCCCTAGTTGGGCTTGGGTTCGCTCTCAACAAACCCACAGCTGCCATAACCTGACCTGGAGTGCAGTAGCCACACTGCGGAGATAATTCCTCCACGAAGGCTTGCTGAACTGGATGCAGATCGCCGTTCGCGCTTTCTAAACCTTCAACTGTCTCAATTCGTCCATTTTTCATTGAATGAGTGAGGACTGAGCACGCATAAGTCGGGGTGTCATCAACCAACACGGTGCAAGCTCCGCACTCCCCACGGTTACAACCAAGCTTGGTTCCAGTAAGGCCAAGTTTATAGCGCAGCGTCGAAGCCAAAGTCTCTTGCGGCTCGACATCGACACTCCGAGTTTGTCCATTGACGTTCAACCTTATTAGGCGTTCTACAAACCCTGAGGGTCGGTCTTGACCAGTGGCTGAGTACCAAGCTCCTGTCGTGGTTGCAGCGGCCCCTGAGGCTATCACCCCTTTTATAAAGCGTCTGCGGGTTAATTGTGGATTCACGGGTCTCTTACCTCCTTCGTAGAGATTAGGCTTGTTTTAATTTTCTTAAGTTGCGAATAAAGGTGTACGATAAAATAGTCATTTCCATGTTAAATCTAAATGAGAATCATTCGCATTTAGTTATATTTTTCAGTGACTTACGCAGCTTTTAGTAGATTAAATCACTGAGAAGGTTATAGCAAGCTTTAGCTCCATTGACGATTCCAATTTCGATCTGTTTAGACGTGCGATAAATTTAACTAATGTTAGATTTACACCAACTTTTTGCGCAGCAACAATATGAATTTCTTATGCTCCATATAAACCGTCTTGTTTACGGTTGCTTGACTAAATTAGAGGAGGCTTTTTGACAATATATTACCATTTTGAAAGCTAGCGCTTAGAATTATTAACATATAAATCAGTTACTTATAGAAATAAATCTAACGTGGAGGCCTCTGTGAACCTTGACATATTCTGTCGTGATGGTATGTTGTCCGACCCTTCGCTCTTCATCTTGGCTTCAAGATGACTTGAAGGCTTATAAATGTACCATAAATCCAGTCAGGGTAAATTCAGCTACGTTAAGACTGCCAACTAAACGAAAACTTCTGTTGGCAACCACGAATTAACGTTTCAAAATCACGGTTTACAATGCCTTATGGCTGACACCTGATTGATGAAAATAGAAATGAGTAATCTCACAAGAAATGAGCGACTTGACAAAACGGCCGTTTAAATTTGGTTTACCAGACAAAACTGGGCTTTACGATCCAGCAATGGAAAGAGACTCCTGTGGCGTAGGTTTCGTAGCGAATATTAAAGGAACTCCAAGCCACGAAATAATGCTGGATGCCTATCATATAAATTCGCGAATGGATCATAGAGGTGGGTGCGGGTTTGAAGCAAACACCGGAGATGGGGCCGGTATTTTGATGGCCTTACCACATAGCTTTTTCCAAAAACTTGCGAAGGAACTATTCAACACCGAAATCTCCCCAGGACACTATGCTGTCGGTAATGTTTTCCTACCCACATCATTAAAAGAGAGAAATTATTGCCAGACTTACATCGAGAAAATTGTGAAAGTTGAAGGACAAAATTTTGTTGGATGGAGAGAGGTTCCGATAGACCCAGACGCTGCAGATGTTGGCCCGGCCGCAAGAATGGCTCAGCCACATATATTGCAACTGTTTATCTCTGCTGGACAAGGGCTTGATCAAGAACAGTTTGAAAGAGCTAACTATGTAATCCGAAAGCAATTTACAGATCACCTAAGAAGCAACGTAAAACTTAAGGAAAGAAAGCAAGTTTACGCATGCAGTCTGTCAACGAAGGTAATTGTTTATAAAGGAATGTTAACTCCTGCCCAAACATTTCCGTTTTATAAAGATCTGACGAACCCGAATTTTGAAACACATTTGGCAATGGTGCACTCAAGGTTCAGCACCAATACTTTCCCATCCTGGGACCGAGCGCAGCCGAATCGTTTTATGAGCCACAATGGGGAGATAAACACGCTGCGCGGAAACGTCAACGCTATGACGGCTCGACAGGGTCTCCTCTCTACCACTGCTTTTGGGGATGATTTAAAGAAAATCTTCCCCATTATTGAAGACGATCTTTCTGACTCAGGAAGTTTTGACGCGGTATTGGAGTTTCTTCTTTTATCAGGGCGATCATTAGCAGAAGCTACCATGATGATGATTCCAGAGGCGTGGCAATCTGATAAGAACATGGCCCAGGATAAAAAGGCCTTTTACGAATACCATTCGGCTTTAATGGAACCTTGGGATGGGCCAGCTTCGATCGTCTTCACTGACGGCAAGTATATCGGAGCAGTGCTTGACAGAAATGGTCTGCGACCCAGCAGATACTACATAACAAAAGATGACAAATGCATAATGGCTTCTGAGGTGGGGGTTTTAAAAGTCGACCCGGCAAATGTTCGATCGAAAGGGCGATTGCAACCTGGAAGAATGTTTATGATCGATTTTGACCAAGGCCGCCTTATTCCAGATGATGAGCTTAAAAAAAGCATATACAGCAAAAGACCTTACGCTGAATGGGTCGGTAAGGAAAAGGTGACACTTGACCATATTTCAAATAGCACGCCATCTGAGTCTCTAAAAGCGAAAAATACATTACAACGTATGCAAGCATTTGGATATACCACTGAAACAATGCAATTTATGTTAATACCGCTCGTAACCGAAGCGAGAGATCCACTTGGCTCAATGGGGAATGACTCTGCACTAGCATGCCTATCTGACAAACCTCGGATGATCTATGATTACTTCAAGCAATTGTTTGCTCAGGTCACAAACCCAGCAATAGATTCCATTCGAGAAGAGGTAGTGATGAGCTTGAGTTGCTTTATTGGTCCAGAGGGAAACTTAATCAACTCCGAGCCAAAACAAGCAAGGCGTTTAGAGATCGAACATCCGATATTGTCAAACCAGCAGTTGACTGACATCAAACATATGAATTTTCGGGGAATGACTTCAAAGGTAATTGACATAACTTACGAAATAAAATCTGAAAACGCTTATCTTGAAAGGATCGATAAAATTTGCAGTGAGGCTGCAGGGGCTCTTGAGAAAGGTTACGCCTTCATAATACTGACAGACAGAAAAATTTCAAAAACCCGAGCCCCGTTGAGCGCCCTAATAGCTTGCGGCGCTATTCATCATCACCTTGTGGGCAGCCAGAAACGTTCGCAAATAGGCATTATTGTTGAGACTGCAGAGGCGCGAGAGGTACATCATCATTGTCTTTTAACGAGCTATGGCGCGGATGCTATAAATCCCTATTTAGCGTTTGAAGCTTTATGGCAAGCCAACGGGGAAGGTCTTCTGGGAGATAAAATTAACTCTGAGGCTGAACTCGTAACAGCATACAAAAAGGGTGTAGGAAAAGGCATGCTGAAGGTCATGGCTAAGATGGGAATTTCCACTCTACAGTCATACAAGGGTGCTCAAATTTTTGAAGCAGTCGGTTTGGCAGATGAAATAATACAAAAATGTTTTGTCGGTACCGCAAGCAGGGTGCAGGGAGTAGATTTTAAAGTTTTAATCGAGGAATCCCTGCGACGACATTCTTTGGGCTATCCAGCGACCAGTGGAGTGCGCATTCCAGTGCTCGAAAATCCCGGAGACTTCCACTGGAGAACGGGCGGCGACACTCACATGTGGGATCCCAACACGATTTTTAATTTACAGCTTGCTGCGAGAGGTAACAGCAAAGAGGCTTATAAAACATTCGCTAAATTTGCAAACGATGAATCGACCCGACGATGCGCTTTTCGCGGATTACTAAAGTTTAGAACTAATCCAAAGTCAAACGTGTCTATTGCGGAGGTAGAGGCTGCTTCGGAAATAGTAAAGCGTTTTGCAACTGGCGCGATGAGTTTTGGCTCAATCTCGGAAGAGAGCCACGAATCACTTGCTATAGCTATGAACAGACTTGGAGGCAAGTCGAATACGGGAGAAGGCGGGGAAGATCCTGAAAGATTTCAAACGCTGCCTAATGGCGATTCAAAGAGGTCTTCCATCAAACAAGTTGCCTCGGGGCGTTTCGGTGTCACAGCATGGTATTTAACTAATGCTGACGAGTTACAAATTAAGGTTTCACAAGGCGCGAAGCCTGGCGAGGGAGGTGAACTACCTGGCGGCAAAGTGGATGAAAACATTGCGCGAATTAGACATTCAACACCAGGCGTTGGGCTAATTAGCCCTCCACCACATCATGATATTTATTCTATCGAAGACATCGCCCAACTAATTCACGATCTTAAAAATGCTAATCGCGAAGCGAGGATAAGTGTTAAATTAGTCGCTGAAATAGGAGTTGGTACCATAGCCGCGGGCGTTACTAAAGCCAAAACTGACCACTTAGTGATATCTGGACACGATGGTGGAACTGGTGCTTCTCCTCTTACCTCTATTAAGCACGCAGGCCTACCTTGGGAACTCGGGATTGCCGAAACTCATCAAACCCTAGTAATGAATAATTTAAGATCTAGAGTAGTTTTGCAAACAGATGGACAACTAAAAACCGGACGAGATGTAGCAATTGCCGCCTTACTTGGTGCAGAAGAGTACGGGTTCGCGACCGCACCACTCATTACTTTAGGTTGCATTATGATGCGGAAATGCCATCTCAATACCTGCCCAGTAGGGATTGCTACTCAAGATAAGGAGCTTCGCAAGAAGTTCAGTGGTAAGCCCGAGCATGTCGTTAACTATCTATTCATGGTTGCGGAGGAAATGCGAGAGATTATGTCACAAATTGGCGTTCGAACAGTTAATGAGATGATAGGGAGAGTCGATCTACTAGATACAGACGACGCCGTTGATCACTGGAAGGCAAGTGGTCTAGATCTGAGTCCGATATTAGAACCCGCAAAAGCCATTTTTAATGACACCGAATTTTACTGTACAAAAAAACAAGACCACGCCCTTCAAAAAGCCATCGATAATAAGTTAATTGAGCTATCTCAGCCAGCCTTGAGGTTTGGTAAAAAAGTTTTTATCGAGCATGAGATAATAAACACTAACCGAGTGGTAGGGACAATGCTGTCCAACGAAGTAGCGAAAAATTGGAAGGCTGAAATGTTGCCGGAAGATACGATTAATATCAAATTAAAGGGTTCAGCCGGACAATCACTGGGAGCATGGCTAGCAAAAGGAATAACCCTCACTGTGGAAGGCGATGCAAATGACTTCGTAGCAAAAGGGCTGTCTGGTGGGAAGATAATTATTTATCCCCCTACCGAAAGTACGTTTAAGGCAGAGGAAAATATTATAGCTGGAAATGTAATACTGTATGGCGCGACTAGTGGTGAAATCTACATAAGAGGTATCGCCGCCGAACGGTTTGCCGTTCGCAACAGCGGCGCTTTAGCTGTGGTTGAAGGAATAGGTGATCACGGATGCGAATATATGACCGGCGGCTGCGTAGTTGTTTTAGGAGAAACTGGCAGAAATTTTGGCGCTGGTATGAGCGGCGGAATAGCGTACGTTTTTGATCCAAAGGGAAATTTTCCAAGACAGTGCAACATGGACTCTTTCGAACTTGAGTCGGTCAAAGCAGCAGACGATATATTGCAGCTTAAATCATTAATAAAAAAACACTATGACTACACTAAATCAGAAGCAGCCAAAATTGTTTTGGAAAATTGGGAGACTTCTTTACCGCTGTTTGTGAAAGTTATGCCCACGGAATACAAAAGAGTTCTCGAAGAAAGAGCTTCAGCCACAGCGGCGTAGTAATATTTCTATTGATTTTACCTGAGAGCGGAACGATTTAAGTGTTCATAAGTAAATAACATGGGAAAGCCAACCGGATTTAAAGAATTTGAGCGCAAAACCGAGCCTTACAGAGACGCGGTTGAACGCCTTATCGACTTCAAAGAAATATACACGAAGCATGAGCAAGAACATTTGTCCGTCCAGGGAGCAAGGTGCATGGACTGTGGCGTACCGTTCTGCCAATCTGGTAATGGCTGCCCTGTTTATAACCTTATTCCCGAATGGAATGACCTCATCTATAAAAATAGATGGAAAGAGGCGCTAGACCGGCTACACAAAACAAACAACTTCCCTGAATTCACAGGTAGAGTATGCCCAGCACCTTGCGAAGGTTCCTGCGTATTGGGGATCCATGAGCCGCCTGTCACTATAAAAAATATTGAATGTGCGATAGCAGATAAAGGTTTTGAAGAAGGTTGGATAGTCGCAAATCCCCCAAAAAAAAGGTCAAATAAGAAAGTCGCAATAGTAGGGTCGGGTCCGGCTGGTCTTGCAGCAGCAGCTCAACTTAATTCTCTCGGACACAATATCACCGTATACGAGCGAGATGACCGTCTAGGGGGATTATTGATGTATGGGATTCCAAATATGAAGCTGGATAAGACAGTGGTGGACAGGCGGATTAATATATTAAAGGAAGAGGGAATAAATTTTCTCACAAACAGTGACGTAGGAGGCTCAGGCCCTTGCTCGATCTCTATTAGTGAACTGCTTAACGCCCACGATTGTATTCTCCTCACCACAGGTGCGACTATACCGAGAGACTTGAAGATTCCGGGGAGAAAAGGGGATGGCGTGCATTTTGCGATGGACTTTCTTCTACGTAATACTAAAAGCTTACTCGATTCAAAACTAACTGATGGACAATACATTAATGCTAAAAACAAAAAAGTGATTGTTATTGGTGGAGGGGATACAGGAACCGATTGCATTGGAACTTCCCTACGCCATAATTGTGATTCTTTAGTTAATTTTGAAATCGCACCTCGACCTCCTGTAGAAAGAGCCGATCATAACCCTTGGCCTACGTGGCCCGTAATTTTCCGAGTCGATTATGGCCATGAAGAAGCAACTGCTCGCTATGGAAAAGACCCAAGGACTTACTCAATTTCTGGTAAAGAGTTTGTGAGAGACGATAGCGGGAAATTACTTGGGATCAAGACCATAGATGTAGACCAAGAATTTAATGAAATACCTGGTACTGATCGGTTTTGGGAAGCGGACTTGATCTTTCTGTCTATGGGGTTTTTAGGTCCAGAGCAGTACGTTTTTGAAGATCTCGGTTTAGCTCTAGATCAAAGATCAAACTATCGAGCAGATTACGGTTGTTTTCAAACTTCGCACGAAAAGATTTTTGCTGCGGGCGACTGTCGCAGAGGTCAATCGCTAGTTGTTAGAGCAATTGATGAGGGTAGGCAAGTCGCAGAAAAAATACACGCTTTTTTACAGAACTAACTCGTTATGCTCTAGAGTTGGATAAACCGATCCCCTGAAAAGCCAAATCAATTTTTCCTAGAACGGAAGCATCTTCGATCGTCGCTGGAATTTTATAGTCCTCGTTATCAGCTATCTTTTGCATTGTCCCTCGGAGTATCTTTCCAGACCTCGTCTTAGGCAAGCTTGAAATAATAGCGGCCTTTTTAAAAGAGGCAACTGGCCCTATTTTTTCTCGCACAAGCTGAATGCATTCATCAATTATTTCTGAATGCTTTCTCTCTACGCCCAATTTAAGCACTAGAAGGCCAACGGGGACTTGTCCTTTTAAAGAGTCAGACACACCTATTACAGCGCATTCAGCTACATCGCTATGTGAAGAGAGTACTTCTTCCATTCCACCGGTAGACAAACGGTGGCCCGCCACATTAATGATGTCGTCAGTTCTACTCATTACAAAGACATAACCTTCATCATCAAGATACCCAGCATCGGCTGTCTTGTAGTAACCCGGAAACTCCGCAAAATAACTCTCTATGAATCTTTCCGGAGCTTCCCAGAGAGTTAGCATTGAGCCAGGTGGCATTGGCAATTTACCGCAGAGAGCACCAACTTCCCCATTAGGAAGAGGCTTGCTTTTCTCGTCTAGAACGTCGATATGCCACCCAGGAGCTGGCAAAGTCGGAGACCCCGGCTTTATTGGGCGCAAGCCATAGCCAGCGCAGTTAGCAGCAATAGACCAGCCAGTCTCTGTTTGCCACCAATGATCGATTACTGGTCTTTGGAGTTTTTCCTGAGCCCACTCCAACGTGTCTGGATCAGTCCTTTCACCTGCCAGGAACAACAACTCAAAATGACTTAAGTCGTATTTTTTAATAAAACTAGCATCTGGATCTTCCTTTTTTATTGCTCTAAATGCTGTTGGGGCTGTAAAGAAAGATTTCACTTTATGATCCGAAATTACCCTCCAAAAAGCCCCTGCATCTGGAGTACCAACTGGTTTACCCTCATACAAAACGGTTGTACACCCTCTTAGTAAGGGTCCATATACTATGTATGAATGTCCAACGACCCAGCCAACATCGGAAGCTGCCCAATAAACATCACCCGCTTCAACATTGTAAATGGCTTTCATTGAATAATTCAGAGCAACAGCGTGACCACCATTATCTCGCACCACACCCTT
>CERB01092943.1_pt1 | contig 11493 bp, 9 predicted proteins | sample 356271 | NCBI WGS metagenome assembly CERB01 (sample SAMEA2621155, study PRJEB7988) | marine metagenome | isolation source: saline water (ENVO:00002010), including
GAGTTAATAAAGGATATTATCCCCTCAAATGAATAAAAGACCAATCCGTTCAATCAAAGGAACCCAGGATATTCTTCCTGATCAATCCTTTAGATGGCAAGCTCTAGAATCAATTATTCGCGATACTATGGATAAGTATAATTACCATGAGATTCGTACACCTGCTTTTGAAAATACTGCATTATTTTTACATAGTGTGGGAGAAGAAACTGATATCGTTTCTAAGGAGATGTATAGTTGGGAGGATCAAGGGGGTGAAAATCTAACGCTTAAACCAGAACTCACAGCACCGGTTGCCAGGTCTTTTATTCAGAATAATCTTGGAGGACTAAATCCAATAAATAAACTTTACTATATTGACTCTCTCTTTAGAAGGGAACGGCCTCAGAAGGGTCGATATAGACAATTTCATCAATTTGGCATTGAAGCCTTTGGCTCAGAATTCCCTGAGATTGATGTTGAAGTTATTGCTTTGGCAATGTCCACATTCAAAAATCTTGAATTGAACGGAATCACTTTGGAATTGAACTCAATAGGATCCAAGGATTGTAGAGATAATTTTCGAAAAGCTATTAAAGAATATTTAAAACCAAATTTTGATAAATTAAGCGAAACAAGCCAAACCCGATTTAATAAAAATCCTCTACGTATATTAGACACAAAATCTCCTGATGAAAAAAGATTGCTAAAAGATGGACCAAAAATTTCAGATTACTGGACATCTGATGATAAAAATCATTTTAATGAGGTATGCGAACTTTTAGATAAAATAAATATTAAATTTGAATTATCACCGAATCTAGTGAGGGGATTAGATTATTATACAAGGACAACGTTTGAGGTTACTTCTGATCTACTTGGTGCTCAAAATGCAATTTGTGGCGGTGGTCGTTACGATGGCTTAGTTGAACAATTAGGTGGCAAACCAACTCCCGGTATTGGATTTGCTGCTGGAATGGAACGATTATTATTGGCAGATCAAAGAAATTTTGAACCGACTAAGTCTCAGATTTATATTGTTGGTCTTGGTGATTCTGTTCGATCACTAATTGTAAATCTAGCAGAAGAATTAAGAAAAAATAATTTCAGAACAAATTTTGATGTATTAAGGAGATCAATAAAATCACAAATGCGTGATGCAAATAAGCTTGATGCTCAATATGTAATCATTATTGGTGAAGAGGAATTATCAAAAAATATTGCTACTATAAAAGACCTATCAAGTGGTGACCAGAAAGAAATTCCATTTGAATCAATTTTAAATCATATAAAATCTTTACCTTTAAAATAATTTCAATTACATTAATATACGCGCGCGAAAATGAATGAATTAATTGTATTTAGCTAATTGGAAATAATGAATAATAAACCTCTTATAATTGTTGAGTCTCCTTCAAAAGCAAAAACAATATCAAAATATCTTGATGATAAATATGAAGTTTTAGCTTCAATTGGACATATTAAAGATCTTCCCAAAAAAGATTTAGGTGTAGATGTTGAAAACAATTTTGCAATTGTTGAAGATATTTTACCTGACAAAGAATCCTTTTTTAAAGAATTAATTGATCTAGCAAATAAAACCGATCAGGTAGTAATTGCTACTGATCCTGATCGCGAAGGAGAAGCCATAGCTGCTCATATTGCCAGTGAAGTCGATAAAGATAAAATTTCTCGTGTTCAATTTACTGAAATCACCAAAGAGGGTGTCGCTGAAGGGATGAATTCACCTAGGCCCATTGACAAAGATATGGTAAGTGCTCGAACTGCTCGTCGCGTGATTGATCGATTAGTGGGATATAAAGTTTCCCGTGTTCTTTGGAGTTGTTTAAAAAAGAATATGAAATTTGTTCAGGTCTCACTTTCAGCAGGGAGAGTGCAGTCTGCTGCGCTTAGAATAATTGTCCAAAGAGAAAGATTGAGACAGTCTTTTCATGCAGCCAATTATTATGATTTAAAAGCAACATTTAGTATTAATGGAAATTCTTTTTCTTCCACATTAATCCAATTAGATGGCAAAAGAATTGCCACCGGAAAAGATTTTGATCCTGATTCAGGAAAATTAAAAAAATCTGATGTTCTTTTATTATCTAAAGCACAAGCAGATGAATTAGTAAAAGAGCTGAATCAGGGTGATTTTGTAGTTTCAAATATTGAAGAAAAAATTAAAAACTCCAATCCTAAACCACCATTTACAACATCGACACTGCAACAAGAAGCAGCTCGAAAACTACGGTCTTCGGCTAGAAAAACAATGCGAACTGCACAAAGACTTTATGAAAATGGTTTCATTACATACATGAGAACTGACTCTACTTTTCTTTCTGATGAAGGAGTTAAAGGATCTCAAAATGAGATTATATCTAGGTTCGGAAAGGAATATTTACCTGACCAACCTAAAGTTTATAAAACAAAAGTAAAAAATGCTCAAGAAGCCCATGAAGCAATTCGACCTGCCGGAATTAATTTTGCTTCAGTTGACCAAGTGAAAAATACAATAGATGAAGATGCAGCTAAGCTTTATGATCTAATTCGTAAAAGAACTTTAGCATCTCAAATGAAATCCGCTAAAATAAAACAAATCGCTATTTCGATAGAAAATCAACAATCATTATTTAGAGCTAATGGTAAAAAAATTATATTCCCAGGATATATGGCAGCTTATGTTGAAAGCACAGATAAAAGAAATGGAGTTACTGAAGATCAGGAGACCATTCTGCCAGATATGACAAAAGGTCAAAGCTTAAATTGCGATGAGCTTGTTTCAGATGAACATTTTACAAAGCCTCCTGCAAGATTTACCGAGGCATCTTTAGTAAAAGAATTAGAAGCTCAAGGTATAGGTCGCCCATCTACTTTTGCAAATATAATTGATACAATCGTTTACCGAACCTATGTCCAAAGGGATCGCGGAAAACTTACCCCAACTTTCCTTGGTGTTGCAGTAACACAACTATTAGAAAACCACTTTACAGAACTAGTTAATACTCAGTTTACTGCAAATATGGAAGATGGGTTAGATGCAATTTCAAGAGGAGAAAAAGATGCGACTCCTTTCATGAAAGATTTTTATTTTGGATCTGAAAACCAAACAGGTCTTGAGACTATGCTTGATGATAAAGTTGATATAGGGAAAGCATGCTCAGTTCAATTTGAAAATGACGGCGAACCAATTGAAATTCGTGTAGGCCAATATGGACCATTTGTTCAACAAGGTGAAACTAGAAAAGCTATTCCACAAAATATTTTTCTTGGTGATATTAATGTTGACAAAGCTTTAGAAATATTAAATGAAGAAATAAATGAAGACAAAGAACTTGGAATTGACTCAGAATCTGGAGAAAAAATATTTTTAAAGAGCGGCCCATATGGACCGTATGTCCAATTAGGAGAAACTAGTAAAAGGAAAGCAATCCCCAAAGGTACAGATCTATCTGAAGTTAATCTAGAACTTGGACAAAAATTGATTGCACTTCCTCGGACATTAGGTTTACATCCTGAAACGAATGAAGAAGTGAAAGCCGATTATGGGCGTTTTGGTCCGTATGTCACAGCCGGGAAAGGTAAAAATGGTCGTATTCCACCAAATATGTCGCCACTTACTATAGAATTAAGTGATGCTTTAGAACTCATAAAAAAACGTTCAAGTGGCCCCCAAGAATTAAGAACTTTAGGAGATCATCCTGAAACAGGAGAAACACTAATTCTAAAAGATGGACGTTATGGACCTTATATGACCGATGGTAAAGTAAATGCATCATTGCCCAGAGATGCTGATCCTGAAAAGCTCTCATTAGAAGAAGCCGTAGAAATTATTAACAAGAAACGAGCTGCTCCACCAAGGAAAAAAAGGAAAAGGGCTAAAAAGAAATGAAAAAAATTTTATTAATAACTATTTTTTTTGCTATCTTAAATGCTGATGAAAAAAATGAACTAATTATTGATATTGAACAAAGTTTAATGGCAACATGTTGTTGGACCGGTACAGTTTATGATCATGGTAACAAGGAAATGGAAATTGAGATTGCAAGCATGGTTAATAATGGTAAAAGCAAACCAGAAATTTTAAGTTATTTTACTGATAAATATGGAGAGCGTGTTTTGTCAACTCCTGTCGTAGAAGGCTTTAATATTTTTGCTTGGCTTGCTCCCTTTTTTATTAGCCTGATGGGACTAGGTATAATCATAACATATATGAAAACTGGGAAAAAAGAAATTTCAACTATAAAAAATTATTCAAATAAAAAAATTAAATACAATGATGATATTGAACGAGAGCTCAAAGAGTTTGATTAAATTTTCTCTAGCCTAATAATAATTCATAATTATACCATCTATTTATAAATAGATTATATTTTTCCTAACTTCTTTATAACTATTAATTAATAAATCTGCGAAGATTAATAAAATAAAATGAGTATTGATAAAATTGTATCTCTATGTAAACGTCGAGGATTTGTTTTTCAGAGTTCTGAAATTTATGGTGGATTTGGAGCTATTTACGACTATGGCCCTTTAGGCATTACTTTAAAAAATAATATTTCACAATTGTGGTGGCGTAATATGACTCAATTACATGAAAATATTGTTGGTCTTGATAGTGGAATCTTAATGCATCCAAAAATTTGGGAAGCTTCAGGACACGTCGGAGCGTTTAATGATCCATTAGTGGATTGTAAAGAATGTAAATCACGTTATCGTGCTGATGAATTAATAGAAAACGATAGAGATAAAATAAATTGGTTGGAGATCCAATGCCCAAAATGCGGTAATACTGGGAAACTAACAGAACCCCGACAATTTAATTTAATGTTCAAAACCAATGTTGGACCTATTGAAGATGAATCAAATATTGCTTTTTTAAGACCCGAGACTGCACAAGGTATTTATGTGAATTATCTTTTAGTACAAAATGCAATGCGATTAAAGATCCCTTTTGGGATTGCGCAAATAGGAAAAGCATTTCGCAATGAAATTGTTGCTAGAAATTTTATTTTTCGCACACGTGAATTTGAACAAATGGAAATGCAATATTTTGTTAAACCAGGGAATGATGACCCTGAATTAAAAAATTGGAAAACAGAACGAATGGCTTTTTATGAACAGCTTGGGATTAATTCTTCGAAGCTACGTTTCCATGAACATGGAAATAATGAACTTGCGCATTACGCAAAAGAAGCTTGGGATATAGAATATGAGTTTCCATTTGGCTGGTCTGAGATTGAAGGAATTCATAATCGTACTGATTATGATCTAGCGAAACATGAAGAATTTTCAGGAAAGAAAATGGAAATCTTCGATCAAGAAAATAATGAACGGTTTCTTCCTTATATAATTGAAACTTCTGCAGGTTTGAATCGAATTTTATTAGCAGTTCTATGTCATAGTTATTGGGAAGACCAAGAGAATAATCGTATTGTAATGAAATTACATCCTAAAATAGCTCCAATAACTGCAGTAATTTGTCCTCTAATTAAAAAAGATGGTTTGCCAGAGATTGGACGTCAAATTGTTGATATTTTAAAACCACATTTTAAAGCTATCTATGATCAACAAGGTTCTATAGGAAAACGTTACTACCGTCAGGATGAAGCGGGAACACCTTTCTGTATAACTGTGGATCATCAAACATCTGAAGACAATTCCGTAACTCTTAGACATAGAGATACACAAAAACAAGATAGAATACCTATAGATCAATTAATTAAAACAATTAATGTTAATATGGAGAATTTTAATGAATAATCATTTGACCCTTCGTTCTGGAAATCCAACCTTAAATGCTAAAACTTTCACAGGTTTTGACTTAGCTAGTGGTACAACGATGACTATAATGGGAACAGTTAATAAAACAGGACTAGCCTTATTATTGCTAATGTGTACTGCATTATTTACTTGGAACCTTCCAACTGGTGATCCACGGTCGAGTGGATTAATGATAACTGGTATGATTGGAGGTTTCATAGTTGCATTAATTACTGCCTTTAAACCACATATAGCAAAATTTACTGTACCAATTTATTCGTTATTACAAGGGTTAGCTCTTGGGGGCATCTCAAAATTTTTTGAAACAATGTATCCTGGAATAGTAACTCAGGCTGTAATGCTAACTTTTGGTACTTTGGCTGCTCTTTTACTTGCCTACCGATCAGGCTTAATTAAAGCGACCGAAAATTTTAAACTTGGTATAGTTGCAGCTACTGGTGGAATTGCTTTTGTGTATCTTATTAGCTGGATCCTTAGCTGGTTTAGCGTTGAAGTCCCATTAATTCATTCAAACTCAAATATGGGTATTTTATTTAGCATTGGTGTTGTTGTAATCGCAGCTTTGAATTTGGTTTTGGATTTTGATTTTATTGAAGAAGGTGCTGAGCGTGGTGCCCCCAAATATATGGAATGGTATGGCGCATTTGGACTGATGGTTACATTAATTTGGTTGTATTTAGAAATATTGCGGTTGCTTGCAAAATTATCATCCCGAAGAAGTTGATATTAAAATAAAGAAAAAGTTTTGATGGGGAAAAATTTTAATTGGAATAAATGGACTAGGAAAACTCACTATTGGGGTTCTTTTGTAGTACTATTTCCTGTTTTAATAATTATTGTTACTGGAATTTTTCTACAATTAAAAAAGGACGTGGAATGGATTCAACCAAAAACAACTACTGGTCAAATCTCAAATAATCCATCAATCTCTTTTGAACAAATACTTAATATTTCAAAAACAATTAAAGAGGCAGAAATTAATTCTTGGGATGATATTGACCGACTGGATGTTAGAATTAGTAAAGGGATTGTAAAAGTAAGAAGTAATAATAGATGGGAAATTCAAATTGATACATATTCAGGAAAAGTAATCCAGGTTGCATATAGAAGATCAGATATTATTGAACAAATTCATGATGGGTCTTGGTTTCATGATAAGGCAAAACTTTGGATTTTTTTACCATCAGGAATTATTCTTTTTGTTTTATGGATCACAGGTTTTTATATGTTTTTATTACCTTACATAATTAAAGGAAGAAAAAATAAAAAATTTTAAGAAAAATTTATTTTTGATTTTAGTACTTATCTTATGCGCGTGTACTTCTACGACATATGATTTAATTATTATTAATGGTTATATAGCAGACGGCACAGGTTCAAAGTTATACAAATCCAATATATATATTAGAAATGGCAAGATAGTTGAAATTGGAAATAAAGATAATGCTATTGGTACAAAAGTAATAAATGCTGAAAAACTTATTGTAGCACCAGGCTTTATTGATATGCATACTCACTCTGAGCGTAAAAGCCTAGAGTTTCCAGCCGTTGAAAATTATCTTCAACAGGGTGTAACAACAATGGTTGGGGGTAATTGTGGTAGTTCACCATACCCCATTTCTGATTTTATTAGCAAAACTGAATCTATAGGAATTGGACCAAATTTAGCTTTATTAATAGGCCATAATACAGTTCGCCGGCAGGTTATCGGGACAGAAAATAGAATTGCTTCAGATCAGGAGTTAAAAGAAATGCAAAAGCTTATCCAAGCTTCAATGGATGATGGTGCGTTTGGCATGTCCACTGGATTAAAATATATTCCTGGAGCATATTCAAATACAGAGGAAGTTGTAAAACTTGCATCCGTAGTATCAAAAAATGGTGGTTTTTATGCAACACATATGCGAGAAGAAGGCATTGGATTAATTGAAGCAACTGAAGAAGCAATAAATATTGGAAGAGAAGCAAAATTACCTATACAGATTTCACACCATAAAGCGGTTGGAAAATCAATGTGGGGGCAGTCAATAAATACCCTTGAAATGATAGACAAAGCTAAAGCTGAAGGGATAAATATTACGGCCGATCAATATCCATATACTGCAACAAGTACAGGATTAACAGTAGTCTTTCCAGCCTGGTCTCTATCTGGTGGGACAAAAAAATTAAAAGAACGATTAGATAATCCAACTGAGAGGAAAAAAATTAAAGATGGGATAGTATGGAATATTGTTTATGATCGTGGGGGTGGTAAAGCTTCTAGTATAGTGATTGCTAATTATCCACCGAATACAGAATATAATGGAATGAACTTAGCTGAAATAACAAATTCCAAGGGACTAAAAGCAACTCCAAAGAATGCTGCTGAAGTTCTAATGGATCTAGTTTATGATGGAGGTGGATCAGGCATATATCATTGTCTGAATGAAGACGATGTAAAACGTATTATGGCTCATCCTCAAGTAATGCATGCATCTGATGGAAGTACAATTGAATTTGGGAATGCACAACCGCATCCAAGAAATTATGGAACTTACCCACGTGTTTTAGGAAGATACGTAAGAGAAAAAGGTATAATTACTATGGTTGAAGCAATTCGTAAAATGACAACCTTACCTGCTTCTGTTTTAGGGCTAAAAAATCGTGGGAAAATTGAAAAAGACCATTGGGCTGATATAGTTATATTCGACCCGGAAAAAATTGTTGATAATGCCACTTGGGAAAAACCACATCAATATCCATCAGGGATTTCATGGGTTATCGTTAATGGCTCAATTTCCATTAATGATGGAATTTCTTCAAAAAAATTAAATGGAAAGATTTTAAAGAAACATGAATCATAAAATTTTTAAACATCTAATAATTTTTATATTAATCTATTTCTCAAATTTATCATGTGTAAGAAAAGCTCCAGTATTTGGAGAAAATGGAATGGTGGTGTCTACAAGTCGGCATGCATCTCAAGTGGGGATTGATATTCTTAAAGAAGGTGGTAATGCCGTAGATGCAGCTGTTGGTGTAGGCTTTGCGCTTGCTGTTACTTCTTCTTCTAATGGAAATATTGGTGGTGGTGGATTCATGGTGACAAGATTTTCTAACGGAAAAACTTTTACTTTAGACTATAGAGAAATGGCCCCTGCAATGGCTGAACGAAATATGTATTTAGATGAGAATGGGGATATAATAAAAGGCAAATCAAGATCAACTCATTTTGCTTCCGGGGTCCCCGGATCTGTTGATGGTTTATTAAAAGCATGGAAAGATCATGGCTCTGGTAACATATCGATTGAAAGATTACTAAGACCTTCAATCAATTTAGCGAAAAATGGATTTGATTTATCAGATTATGAGGCCGAACGATTCAATAAAAATAAAGAGCGTCTCAGCAAACATGCTGAGACTAAAAGAATTTTTACTCGAGATGATCGCAAATGGAAAGCAGGAGATATTTTTTATCAAAGTAACCTTGCAGAGACATTGGAAAGAATTGTAAAAAATGGCCGCGATGGATTTTATAAAGGTAAAACAGCTGATTTAATTGTTGAAGAAATGAAAAATGTGGGAGGTTGGATCACACATAAAGATCTGGAAAACTATAAATCCCTATATAGAGATCCAATAGAAGGATCCTTCAAAAATTACGATATACTATCGATGGGCCCTCCAAGCTCAGGTGGTATCCTATTAATACATATGCTCAATATGTTTGATGAAATAATGAAAAAATCAGAAAGTTTATCTATTGATTTGAGCTACAATTCAATTGACTATATTCATATTCTCACAGAAATAGAAAGAAGAGCCTACGCTGACCGCGCAGAGCATTTAGCAGATGCCGATTTTTGGGATGTTCCAGAGGGGATGCTATTATCTAAAGATTATGCAAAGGAAAGAGTTAGTTCAATTGATTTAAGTAAGGCAACATTATCATCAGATATTTCCCATGGAAATTCGTATATAGATCAAAGCGAAGAAACAACGCATTATTCAATTGTAGATAAAGAAGGGAATGCGGTGTCAGTAACTACAACAATTAATTCCGGCTATGGCAATGGAATAACTATTACGGGGGCTGGATTCTTAATGAATAATGAAATGGATGATTTTTCTAGTAAGCCTGGTGAACCAAATATGTTTGGACTATTAGGAAATGAAGCAAATGCAATTGAGCCCAAAAAACGACCATTAAGTTCAATGACACCGACAATAGTTTTGAAAGATGGGCAACCATTTCTTATTCTTGGCACACCTGGTGGGTCAACAATAATAACTACAGTACTCCAAAATTTATTAAATGTTGTAATTCATGGGATGGATATAAGAGAAGCTGTTTCTTCTCCCCGGGTTCATTCGCAATGGATGCCAGATATGGTTTTCCATGAACAGCGTGGTCTTTCAAAAAGATTAATTAAAAAATTAACCGCACGCGGCCATGAAGTAAAACTAAGAGGTAATATTGGTGAAGCAAATGGTATTATGATAGATGATCAAGGATTTTGGGGTGGACCAGACTCCAGAGGTGAAAATACTGCTATAGGATATTAATTTAGTTTTGGCAATTCTGATAATATCTCTTTAATCAATTCAATAAAATTTTCACTATTCATCTCTGCTGACTTTATAACCTCTTCATGACTCAAAGCAGTTGAGCTAATACCTGCAGCAAAATTGGTAAGACAAGATAATGTTAGTATCCTCATCCCTAATTCTCCTGCAGAAATAATTTCTGGTACAGTACTCATCCCAACTGCATCACCACCCATTCTTTGCATGTCTAAAATTTCCGCGGGTGTTTCATATGAAGGACCTAAAGTCCAACAATAAGTACCAACATTTAAATCAAGAGATAATTTTTTGCCAGCTTTAAGTGCTAGATCGATCATTTGAGGACAATGGTAAGGATCACCAGAAAAAAGTTTTGGATCCTTTGAATCATATCGGTAAGTACAATCCATGTGACTCTTAACCACCATAAAACTACCGGGTACAAAGTTAATATTCATTGAACCAGATGAATTAGTTATGATAATATTTTTAACACCTAATTCATGAAATAAATGTATTGGGATTACAACCTCTTGAAAAGAATATCCTTCATAAAAATGAAAACGGCCCTTCCCTACTATAATTTCTTGATCTTGAAAATATCCAGTAACTAATTCACCATCGTGACCTTCAACAGTGGATTTAGGATAATGAGGAATATCATTATATGAAATTATATTTTTTTCATTAAGAATATCTGCAAACTTTCCTAATCCTGATCCAAGAATGATTCCAGTAACTCCATTAAATTGAGTTTCATCAAAAACTTTTTCTGCCATTAATCCAAAATTGATCATTGTTTCTCTCTAATTGCTAATTGACCGCAACCGGCATCAATATCAGTACCATTGCTCCATCTTACAGTTACAATAAATTTGGCAGGTTTTAGATGAAATAAAAATTGATTTATATCTTTTATTTCCGGTCTAATGTAATCACCACCAATTTCATTATAAGGAATAATATTCAATTTGCAAGGAAACCCTTTTAATAATTTGACTAATTCTTTTGCATCATTAGTTGAATCATTTATACCGTTCAACAATACATATTCAAATGTAATTAGCCGTTTTGTTTTGGAATAATAATATTTTGCAGAATCAATTATTTCTTTAAATGAATGCTTTAAAGTAATTGGCATAATTTTTTTCCTTACCTCATCATTCGTCGCATTTAAACTTATTG
>CERB01050247.1_pt1 | contig 11439 bp, 5 predicted proteins | sample 356271 | NCBI WGS metagenome assembly CERB01 (sample SAMEA2621155, study PRJEB7988) | marine metagenome | isolation source: saline water (ENVO:00002010), including
ACTAGGGTGGTTGTGTGTAAATTACCCCAACGGTAATGTCCGACTTTCCACCAGTGCTTCAGTAAGAGGTCTCCATACGTAAAGGGCATATTCCACTGGGGTCGCCCACCCTTGCCTTACTGTTGATGTATTCGGTAGTTAGGAACCTAGTGATCCCTCAACAAATATACTATAGCATTAAAAAACCCCCTGTGAAGGGGGCTTGTGACAGTTTAAGAATTGGATGGTGGACTGTCCACGTTCTTCCATATAAAATCACCAGTCTTATCCATGACATGACACTCCCAGTGATGGAAGTCATCAGGACAGTCTTCCTTTCTAGGGAACCATGCAGTAGCATTTGCTATCGCTTGATCCTCATTGGTAACTGCTATTATATCCCAGTCACCCAAGGTTTTCATAAGATCAAGGACATCATCCTCTACAAAACTAGAGTACCATGTCCACACTGCTGTCTTCTTAGCATCATCAGCAGTCTTGATCTTGTCATTGACAAAATATATCAATGATGTATTATTGGTCTTACAATATGCTTCAATTGTATCCCAAATGTTTAGTGAGGTAACTGCCATCAACCTTCCTCCTCAATCTTCTTAAGTACATCATTTAGATAGTCTTTAGTAGTTTGAATCTCCTCGGCACTATAATCACTAGGATAATCAGTAATAGGTGCTTGAGATTGACTGTAAACTACATTTGCTTTTAATAACTCATCAAGGAATGATTTATTATACAATCCTTCAGTTAATTCAGATACAATTAAATAAGATGTAATCTTCTCTTTAAATGTATTGAAGTATGTAGATGCAAGAGTAATAAACTGATCATCAGTCTCTAAATATTCTGCACTAGCATCCTTCTGTAAGATAACATTCTTATAATATGATGGATTGATGGGAAACTTAACTCCAACAGGATCTGTAGTTCCAGCATCACTAGGAACATCTCTTAATTTTGCTCTATACTTCTTGTATAATTCTTTATCATCAGCACTGATACCAGAGTCCTCAACAAATACCCAGTCAGTTTCACTAAGTAGGAAGTTACGTGATAGTCTAACTGACAACCAACTAACAGCAGCAGTATTAGCATATATCTTGGAAAACTCTGCCTGATACTCAATATCTTCTAGGGAATCAGCAAGGAAGAATGCCTCCTTAAACTTATCATATACTTTCTGACCTTCAGTACCACCAACATCCTCCATCTCATAATCATTCCAATAAAATGTATCAGTCTTGAAGTTCTTGGTGTACTTACGTTTCTGTGCCATGTAAGTATCATTTGCATACCATGCGAACAACACTAACTTATCCTTGTCACTATCCCATAAAGGATATATCACAGGAACAATATCACTAGTCCAGTATGTTTCAGTAATATTCTTAGTCACACCTCTATATGTAACTGTCTTTTGTATTGCATCTACTTGCAATAATAATTCTGGTGTTGCCATGTTAGATAGTAGTTCCCTTGTTTATTTAGAACGCTTTGATAAGGTACTTAGTTAGATGGTACGGTTCAACAAGTGGTATATCCTTATCTGGATCAATCGCTGCATCTGGTATAAGTGGTACTTGAGGTGTCATTGTAAAAGTTGAATTCTCACCAATAGCACCTGACCTATAGAATGAATCTGCTGGTCCTCCAATTTCATATGATAATGAATCAATAGTTGTTGGCATCTTACCTGCGGCTGCTTGATAAACTAATTCAGTTACCTCTTTATATTCATAAATGAAATCACAAATACCATAATGATCACTATCAGTTGTTTTATCATCACCAACATTCCTTGATTGTCTTATCTGGAATCTTACATTTGCTTTCTGAGCATCAGTTGGTAGATCAATACCATACCAATACCAATTGGTTGGATTACTACCCTGACCAGTACCATCAATTTGATTTGTCACTTCAGCTGGAGTTGGTTTTGGAACAATTTCACCTAAGAAACTATTGAAATTTAAAGTAAGATCAGTATTATAATAAAGTAAAAGATCATCACCAACATGTGATGGATATTCTCCACCATTAACACCATTACCACGTGCAACTTTTATCCAGAATGTCTTCACATTGGTAGTATCTGCTTCTTTAACAGAAACAAATCTTACTTGATCAGCACCACTCATTTTAATATATCCCCATGCATCATTATATGCTGCTGGAATTACTTGAGTTGATAATGAAATACTATCAACTGCTCTGTTTCCAGCCTCTTCAACTGTACATGTTGCAAAAGATCTCGTTCCAGCACCATCTCTAATACGAACCTGTGGTGCAGATGTATATCCTGATCCTCCATTAGTTAATGTTATTCCAACAACCTTTCCACCAGATATATTGACAGTAGCAGCAGCACCACTTCCACCACCTCCACCTGAAAATTCAACTGTAGGAACTTGTGTAGTTGGTAATTTAAATCCACCACCATCACCTGTACCAGCACCCGAAGCATATATTTCAGTACCAGCGTTTGCATCTACAACTATATCTCCTATTGTCTGCCTTGTTGTTCCACCATCCCATCCAGTAACAACACCAAATCCAACTCTAGCAAATGGTGGCAATCCATTATTAGTTCCACCAACACCAGAAGCAGCACTAGGATTATAGTTCAGTTGCAATGAAGATGCTCCTGGCAATTTAGTAGCTTTAATATTAAATCTTATATATGCACCTGCACCACCACCACCTCCTCCTGGAGACCATGCACTATTATCTTCAGTGGTATTAATTATAACGTAACCATTACCAAAGTTACCATTATCTCCAGCAACAGTATTGACATGAGTGAAGAATGAAGTATTAACAGCAGAAGTACCTGACTTTCCACCTTTACCACCACCGTGACCAGCCCAACCACCAATACCACCTGGATCTCCACCATCACCACCTGCACCACCGCCACCAGAAGCGTCTGAGGAGATTCCACCTCCTCCTCCTCCACCACCGCCACCTACGCAACCGTAGTTACCACCAACAATTCCACCACCACTATACAGTGCAGTATTATTACCCAATTTTAAGAAATCATCTGCTGCTTCACCATTACCACCATTATAAAAGTATTGTTGATGGTTCTGAAGACCACCGCCTCCACCACCACCGCCAGCACCAGCAACTAACTGATCTTGACCATTAACCTGAAGGAATACAGCAGTAGCACCACCGCCACCACCTCCATCATCAGTAGCACCATCACCACCTCTACCTCCAGATGCGTTATTCCATCCTTGACCACCAGCACCACCAGTTCCATCACCATTTCCACCAGACCAACTCTGTCCTCCGTAACCTGGTTGAATTTTAAATACGTATGCCTGTTGATCGTCTGGATCCTTCAGTTCAAGATTCATCTTTGCACCACCGTATCCCTTACCACCAATTACACCACTATAGTTTCCAGAAGCACCTGGTCCTTGCTGAGAATCAGCACCACCACCAGCTGCAAGTTCTAAAGTAATCTCAGTAAATTTAGAAGTTGTTTGTAATGTTACTACTTGTAAGGTCGTACTAGGTTGATACGTATAAGTATTCTGAACATTTGATGCTGTTCCTATAAATGTATGAATACCATCACTACCACCACCAATAGTAGGTCTAACAACAGCAGGAGCACCTGTACCAGATTGTCCAGGATTATTTGGATATTGTGCTCCAGGAAAGATTCCATTTGCACCTGGTCCTTCTTGTCCAGCAGTACCATCAATAGTTACTTCTGTTTCTACCTCAATATCATTAATTGCAGAACCAGACTTTGTAACAGCACCACCACTACCTGCACTTGTATAATTAGTTGTTTTTCCTCCTCCATCACCACCACCAGCAGTAACATCTAATAATGTTCCACCAGCAGTAACTGTGACTTGAACATCTTCACCATCAGTACCTGATTGTGTTCCATCACTACCAGATCCACCACCACCTTGAATCTCAACTTGCATTGTTTCCCAATTAGTAGGGAATGAAACAGATGTAGAACCACTATAAGTTACATCATCAGTATATGTAATAATTGCTGAACCACCTGATGTTATTGTTCTATTACCTATTTCTGAACCATTGGTAGAATCACCCACAAATGTTCTAAACATTGTATTTGGTACATATGTCTGTTCTTCCCATGTTCCAGATCCTGTTGAACCAGATGCAAAATAAAAATCACCAGATGGTGTTTCATACTTAAGACTACCTGTTCCGTCAGCACCTGCCTTCCAATCATATACATCATAAGTTGCTACTGATGGATCTGTGATTGCTGATTTTGATAGTCCATGCTTATGTTCATATTGTATTCCACCAATAGGGTTCCAGTTATCTAATCTTCCGTTAGCATTTGTATAACTGACCAAATATCTATCATATGATAGTCCCTGATGCCATCCAAAAGTAGTATCTGCTTCAGTGGCATAAATGTAATGATCATGTTCTGGTACTCTCTGTAATCTTCTGTTCTCCATTGTAACAGTAATTTTTTGATTACCTATTACATTTGTGGCTACCTCATCACTAACCTTTTCATAACCAGTTGTAGTTATTGTACCAAGAGCAAAATATGATCCTTGAGATGCTTTGTCAAAATACCATGATCCACCTTGTTTAACAATACCATTGTTACCACCAGCACCTAGTGGAAGCAATCCAATACTAGGAGATCCCTGTCCATATACATTTCCATAACCAACAACCTTTTTAGCTTTTAAATCAGGTACTTTAAAAGTACCTAAACTTCTACTCTCACCCCAATGCTCAAATACATTATCTTTATTAACTGTCTCAAGTCCTCCACCAGCACCGATATTAATTTCTAAATCTAATCCTGTTCCAGTACCTGCATTAGCAAGAGTAAAATTTGGTTCACTGGTATATCCAGCTCCTATAACACTAGCATTAACTGCTACAACAACACCAGTAGCATTGATATCTAAAGTTGCTTCAATAGTAGTACCACCAGCAGGTGCAGCATCAAATGTTATAGTTGTGGCAGCATCATATCCACTACCACCATTAAGAATTTTTATTGATGGTCTTGCTTCACCACCATAATCATTTCCAATAATAGAATATAATACAGGAAAATCGCTTATATTATATTCAGCACCATCACAATAAATGTATCCAGGATATTGATATTCAGGTTTATCTTGTACATTTGAATTACCAGGAACTACACTATATGCATTTAATGGTATATACTCATTATCATATACACCAGTAATTGATTTAAAAGTACTAATAATAGAACCAACAGGATTATTATCTGATGCCTTATCTGTATAATAATTTTGTCTAGTATTTCTATAGGTTGGTGGTGATGATACTGTCATTTATCAAATCTTAATTAGGTATTCTAATATAATAAAAGGTGCTGTCACATTATCTACAGATTTTGATTCATCTACACTTAATTGCAATGTAGTATTAAGTAAGTCTGCTGGAAGTTCAGTTGAATCAGTTTTTAATTCATACGTATGATCTTCTTTAACTATATTTAATTTATGATAATGCTCAGTTGGGTCTTCACCACCAGTATATAGTGCTTCAGTTTGCTCAAAAGTATTAGTTGTAGAAGGATATCCCACCGAACCAGCTTGTTGGTGAGCATCATTCGTTTGTAAAGGCACTGAGTCAGCCCAACTTAAACTCATCCAGTCAATAGGAACACCAGTTGCTCCTGCACGATACATTGATTCTACATCCTGATCACTACCATATGTACCCCCACCAGGAAAATTACATAAACCTAAGTTCCACAATCTTGACTCTGACGTTGGTATGCTACTACTATCACCAGTTACTGTATATGGTGGTGTTTTAATAGGATATTGTTCCCATGCTCTAGTAGTACTACCATTACCAGCAGTAGATACACCCTTATCATTTAAATATGATTCTGGTGGCAATAAACAATAATATGCCCATAATTCAGTCAAGTTACTGTTATCATTAATACAAGAATAACCATAACTTGTTGGGTTCCAAGTACCTGCAAAAGCACCCTCCTTACCTTGCCCAGGTGGTTTTTTTGCAAGTTGGTTTGACGCTATTGCTTTACATGGTTGTTGAGCATTACCAGGATAAAGATTACCACTAGTAGGAAGTGAAGTAGCGACAATCCACTCATGTAAAGGAATAGTAGAAGCATTCCTCAATCCTACTGGACCTGATTGTGTAGGTGGTTTTACTGTATTAGGACTATTCTCATCAACCTCACCTCTTGATTTTAATCTAGTTCTAGTGCCACTATGAAAATGCATGTGACCATGTAACTGAGATGAGTCCACTGCCTCAATCTCAGTCCTTCTACCATCAGTTGTGCCAACAGTCCATGCTGGTCTACCCCTCATTGGTATAATAGTTGATGGTATGATAAAATTACCAGTATATTCAACAGTGATCACATTATCAACAGCACCAATAGCATCAGCATCTATTCCAATACCAGAGCGACTCTTCTCAACACCAGACTCTGTTACAATTCTTATATTTGTATATGTTCCACCACCACCCCTAGAACCAGTTGGTTTAGGACATTTAGATCCTAGATCTGGCACTGCAAACTGTTCATCACTTATTGTCTGAAGTGGTTCATTAGCAATATTTTTTCTAACAAACTTACCACCAGTTCCTGTACCACATACAGCAGCAAGTTGTGGGTAATCTACAGCATTATATACAGTACCATCACAACGTAAATAACCTGCTGGTAAATCTCTTTTAGATGAACTAGAGGTAATAGTATTATCTACTTCTATTGGCCATACTATAATTTGACCAGTTATGTTACCATACTTCCCTCTTTCTTTTGAATAGATAGTTGCCATTAGTATGCCTTAATAATGTACACACATGCCATTGCTGGCTGAGAGGTAGTTACTATAATATTTAGTGCATTTTCTTCGCTTTGTGGTACTACATTACCTAAACTTACATTACTAATAGCAAATGTTGGAGTTGGTTTCAAAGACCCAACAGACATTTGTATATCAAAAGTACCATGATTATGCGATCCAAATGTAGTATCATTAGGATTTAAAGATCCAATAGTATTCAATGTACTTGGCCAAGTACCATCTTTAAATGTTAAAGTTGCATCTGGTTGTCCAGTAGCATCACTACGTGTTTGTTTACTTAAGTAAATCGTATACTCATAACTAGCAAGATCAGTTCCTGTTCTACTAATTCTAGTAATATGTGTACCTGGTGTAATAGTTGCACCTTCAACTAATCTATATGGACGTATTTTATCTTCAATATAATATGTGTCACTACCTTCAGTCTTAGTTGTTCTAATATCTGTACCCTGTGGTAATATAATAAATGATTCTTGGGGAGTAACAGTTACATTATTAACAACAAAATGAGTAAGAGGATCCTCTGGATTATCAGGAATTTGATTTAAAGTTGCTCCTGTATCATTACCAAAATAGTTTCTTCTATTATTTTGACTCTGTGGTCTAGGATGCATTCCACTCCATGCAGGATGATAATGTAATGTTTTATCAGTGGTTGTTGGATCATTATCAAATGGTGAATACGTAAATGTATTTGTAGCTACACCAGTCATAGGCTTAACCACATCTTGTGTAGAAGCTCCCATACTATTTCTAGTTGCTGTTCCATCATGCCAAGATGGTGCTGGAACTGCTGACCAATAATCTTTTCCAGGATCATTTAAGAACTCATGGAACCCACTCATAGTTGGTATTGTATGTTCATGTTGGGTATCACCATAATATGAAATAAATGTAGCACCATCCCTCCATGAAGGATATGCTCCATCTCCAGTAGCAATACTACACGTATTATTTCTTGATTTAACTATATTAGAACATCTTCCACTTGAATGAGGATCAACACCACCCATAGAAACAGCAGCAGTATCAAATACTTGAGGACCAGTGAAATTTGCCCTTGCATTTTGAAATGTACTTCTATGACTATGTGCTGGTATATGGTTTATACCTAATTTCCTACTAATTGTACTAACAGAAGTAAAGAAGTCTGGATCACTAATTGTTTGACCTGTAAACTTACCAGTTAAAAGAATTTGTGGATTGTTAAAAGTGAAATCAATATCTGCATATGCATTATGTGATATCTTAACAGCATCAGGTCCAAAATCATTTGCTATATCATCACCAGTACCATCACCTACAGAATCACCAACAACTGATAGTGCATCAGCCTGACCGAATTGATACCTTGCATCACTAAGATAGTTCTTTTCTAAATCAACTAGTCCTTTATTAGCAACATCAGGTAATTGAAATTGTCCTGTGAAATTAGGAAATTCTCCATCCAAATCACCACCATATGTCTTACCAATTTCAGATGCTAGTAAAGGATAATCTATTCCATCTTTCAGTCCACCATCAGCAACTATCCACCCTTTTGGTAAGTTTGCAACAGTGAACCCTTCGTTACCATCACCACCCCACGGCATTATTGTGCCGATACGAGCAGACTTCATGGTTTTAATTGAACTGTAGTATTGTGCCATATTTCTTTATAGTTCTGTTAACCACCATCCACGTAAGTTAGATGGAACTGTAGACGCATTTGGATCACCAGCAGCATCTGTTGCACCGACATATATTAAACCAAATGATGCGTTTCTTGTTTGAACAACAAGTTCACCACTATCCCAAGCAGTTTGCATCTGACCAGCACCAGCTTGAATCTTAGTACCAGTAGTATCACCTTGAATTGCAACTGGAACATTAGCAACCTTAAGTGCTCTCAATACTAGACTTGTATTGTATGTTAGATTTCCACTAACCTCAACAAATCTAATCATATCACCTGTTTCTGCTGTCTCTGGAAGATACATGACAATGTTTGAACCAGAAGAAGTGTTGATCAAGTAATTATTATTTGGTTGTAATGGATTTGCTTGTGTCTGACCTATTCCAGTAAGTGACTGCTCAACATATGTATATCTACGACCACCGTTTCTAGTGAAGTAACGATTGATTCCAAACGCATCAATTGAACAATCTTGATACATGATCCAATCTTTAGGACCAGTTAAACTACCTTGAGCAGCACCTAAATTATCAATATGGAAGATTGGATCTTGTGAGTTTCCAGTTGTATTAACCTTACCTTTAATGTAAAGTTTCTCACCCATGTCAACAGAACCAGTACCACCATATACTTGGAATAAAGTTTGGTTAGCACATGTACCATTAGTCTGACAACTCTCAAAGATAACCTTAAGGTCACCACCAATCATTGCCCCACCATTGACATACATTCCCATCACACCAGTCTTCTCGTCTCTAACTGATCCATCACCATAGTGATCATCATCGTTAGCTACGTTGAATACTAGAGTCTTACCATCAGAACCATACATTCTGAGGTTACCACCAATCATTTCCATATGATCGTGGACTGTTAACTTACCACCACCAAAGTATCTTGTATGTGTTCCACTTGCAAGGAAATTGCCATTAGCATCAAGTCTAGTAGACTTGGACATCCTTACACCATATACATTATCAGCATTACCATCAATACTATCAGGATAGAACCACTCAAATGCTCCACCAGTTTCAAACTTAACGAACTGTAAGTAGTCTAATTTATCAGATATTATATTAGAATCAAGAAGTCTAACTCTGATCTTATTAGCATTAAGGTTAGGTGACTCAACAGCAGTTCTGTTTCCAGCAGCACCAATTGGATCAACAAGTGTTGTTGTAAACTCATCCTTACTAATCTTAACAACTTGTGATCCAGAATCAAATGCTTGTACAGCAGTTCCTTCTGCTCCTCTACCACCTGTAGGATATGTTCCAGCTGGATATCCAGAATTGTAAATCGTGGGTAATGTTACATTACCTTGTGCATCAGTTTCAGGATCATCAGTTATAATGAATAGTTCTATCTTACTATCACCATCAATCATGGCAACTAGATCACCCTTCTCAAATGCATCTCCATTAGAAGCAATAGGGATATTCCATGTTCCTGTAGTAACACCACTGGATAATGTTGTGATAGGACCTGCAGCCTGTAAAGTAAATGGATCAAATGTATACGCTGTAACTACTGTTGTGCTATCATGAGCAATACCAGTAGATCCATAGTATTGACCAACCATGAATACAGTACCAACCTTAGTACCAATAGTTGTGTCACCATTACAGATGTTTATATCAAATGTAGTTGATTCAGAATTTTGTATTGTAAACTTACTATCAAGAGCAGTATTAGCACTTGGATAAACCTCATTTGTACTACCACACTTACCTTTCAGAAGTACTGATCCATTGATAGTTGTTTGTGTGGTATTATTACCAATAATGACATCTCCTGTTACAGAGTCTACTTCAAATACTGTCTCCTCATTACCTTCACCACAATTATTTTTGACGGATAATTTTTTAGCAACCGCTTCAATAACAGTATCTAATTTAAATATCTCACCTTCATCATCAACACCATCATTAGCAGGTGTACCATCTTCACGTGAAATAATTATATAATCATCAACATCAAGACCACCACCAAACTGTGCAAGTTTAATTGTCTTGGTTCCAGCAGATGCATCAATATCTTCTGTTAACCATGTAGAATCATACTGTACAATACACTTGTATACACTAGTTGTATCTAAATGTGTTGAAGATGTTGTAGTAAATGTTCCAAATGGTTGCCTACTAACAGTAACATAATATGGACTGTCGTTTGATACTATTTTTGGAAGAGCAACAATCTTAACAAATTCTGCATGACCTGATCCACTCTCAGGACTATCAATCAATAGAATATCATTCTCACTGAAGTACTGATCTCCATCAGGATTAGCAACACTAATATTATGGAAAGGACTATACTTAAGTGGTAAGTAGAATTGTCCAGTAGGTAGGTCAGGTAAACTTGCCTGTGGAATTTGTTGACTCCATGTTGCGTCACCCCATCCTCCACTACCACCTGTGTCAATCCTGTTATAAGCAGTCTTCATGCCAGCAGGATCTTGTGCAGGTGCAGTAACTCTTAGTACATCAATAATATCTACATTCTTATTAAATGTAGTAGTAGTAATGATACCATTAGTATGAGCAAGCATTGTTGTTGAACCTGCTTGCTTTCTACTTGCAGTGAAGGAGAAGTTATTTAATCCACCACATAAAGTAATATCACTATTGACTCTCAATGTGGAATCAATAACAGTATTATTTCTAATCTTGGTAGTACCACCCTGACCAGCAATTGTTAACTGTGATGCGTTAGTAGCAAAGTCAACGATTGTTGTTGCACTATTATCTCCTAAGAAAGATACCTTCTCAGCAGTAGATCTAATGAATGTTGTATCACCAGCACCTCGTCTAGTAATGTTAGATCCATCAAATCTATTCTTGACCTGACCAAGTAAAACATCACCAGCAATCTTAAACTCTTTGTTATTAACTTGTGTATAAG
>CERB01034634.1_pt1 | contig 11355 bp, 9 predicted proteins | sample 356271 | NCBI WGS metagenome assembly CERB01 (sample SAMEA2621155, study PRJEB7988) | marine metagenome | isolation source: saline water (ENVO:00002010), including
CACTGTTGAAAATAAGTAAACTGAGTAACTTCCATACCATCAAGCCACACTTCCCAACCCACACCCCAAGCACCTAAGGTTGGCGATTCCCAATTATCTTCCACAAAACGAATATCATGATCACGTCGCGAAATACCAATAGCCTCTAAACTACGAATATACATATCCTGAATATCATCTGGCGACGGCTTAATAATAACTTGATACTGAAAATAATGTTGCAATCGATTTGGATTTTCAGCAAAACGCCCATCTGTAGGACGTCGGGATGGTTCAATATAAGCTACACGCCATGGCTTAGAGCCCAAAGCCTTTAGAAACGTATAAGGACTCATCGTACCAGCCCCTTTCTGAATATCAAAAGGATGTAAAATCAAACACCCCTCATTTGCCCAAAAGGCATGAAGATCAGCAATAATATCTTGAAATGATCGTAACGATGTAGACACAATAAAAAAATTATAACCGAAAAAAAGCTTCTTATCTATGCTAAGAACAAGTACGAAACTATCTTATAATAACCAAATAACAACAATAAGCTAACAACAATTTAATTTTGTGTTAATTCTACAGTTATATTTTGATTTTCTTCCTCAACAATAAAAGCTGAATCTTCTTGTTGAACCTCTGATGAAACATCTGAATCTGAGGAATTAGAATGAGAAGCATCCTCAACAGCTTTATCATCATTTTCCAAAGATAACATCGCCGCTTGTTTAGCTTGCTCTAAAGCAAGCGCTTCAGCTTGTTTTTGCTTTTCAAGTTCAAGTGCTATTGCATCTTCACGTTGCTTTTTTTCTAAAGCCAATCGCTGAATATCTAATAGTTTTTCATGAGCAACCACACTATCTTGATCAACATCCTCAATACTAGCAACCAAGTTACCAACACGATCTAATTCAATATCTAAATCAGCTACCCAAGCATTATAATGATAATCAATCGTTGATAATAACATCGATTTTTCCAATTCCATCCTAAGCGTGATAGCTTGCTTTAATAACTGTAACTGTCGATTTCTTTCTAAGATCATAGCAGTATTAAAACGATCTTTAACAACAACATCAAAATCTGATGAAATAGCAACAACAGGAGATGTGATAGATCCAGATAACTCACCTTTAATAACAACATTATCATTATCATCTAACGTATCATACATTAAGCCAGCTAAAGATAATCGATCTAAATGATTACCCGAAACATTAATACTCGTTGTATTAAAATAAATATTTCCAGCCAAACGCCTACCCACAAATTCAAAATTCGCTGCAATATCTTGAGTAGCAGAATCTAACATAACTTGGCTATGAGAATCATTATAAAGAGAATATGACTTTAACGAAAAAGGTGAATATTTAATGGAATAAACTTGAGTTAATACATTACCAACAAAATAAGAAGCAAAAATTTGCTTCTGAGAATCAAAAAACTGAAATCGAATCGGTGTATCAAGTAATGACTGATTCGACGATAAATGTAATATTCTTACTGAAAAATCATCATTAACATCAGTCAAAAGTAATTTCTTAATCCAAATACGAGGCAATATTTTTTCTGATGATGAAACAGAAGTTTTCTTATTAGTCACACTATCCCTATCCGATAAATTATTAATAATCCTCGCAGCAAATTGAGCATAATAACTATAAACATCCACATAATCAGAAAACATATCTCCAATAAATGCATCTGACAAATTTCCATACTGATATGAATCTACCTTAATACGTTGTTGCAAACGCTGATAATCATCATCAAAATATGAACCTAACCCTTCAATAGAAGAATTCCTAGCTTGATATAAAGATTGAATATGGTCTTTCTTTGTTACAAAATTTTGTTTAAGCTGAGTTGCCTGCTCCTTTAATACCAAAACATCGTTTCTTAACGTATCAACACTATCTAAATCCATTTTATCTAAAGATTCTTTTAAAAGAACTACCTTATCATTCATAACATCTAATGATTCTCGATCCATTGATAACGATAAATAATTAGCTAATTCACTTTCATCTAAATTTAATTGCTCCATCAATGCTAACGACTGTTTTTTACCAGACAATTGAGTATCAGCCAATAAATGAGTAAAAACAGAATCTCCCATATGACTAAATTCATAATCTTGGTCCGGATCAATAACGGCCATATCTATTTGATCAAGCTGAATAGCCTGTTGAGATTTTTTATTAACAAGACGATGTTGATGACCAAGCAATTTAACAGCTGAAATAGTTAATTCATCCACAATAAAACGCCCTTTAAATAATTCAGAAATTTGTAATGCCAATGTAACTTTCGGACTTTCCAATTGAAATAAATCAGGATTCTTAACATCAACAACGTTTAAATCAGTAATACTAATACCAAATGGAATAAAAGATAAACGTGCAGATCCAATCGCAACATTAGTTTGAAAAATGGTCTGTAATTCATGAAGAACAACCGATTTAATTTTCTGATTCAAAAACAAAATATTACCAATAACAACACAGATAAATCCTATGCATACTATTAAACCTATTTTTTTCCGAGCCATGATTAAACCTCCGTGATTATTAGCTAACCGACCTATTTTCTTTATGATCTAACATAGAAAAAATAAATATAAAAATATCCTGATTTTTAATATGTTAATAATAAAATTATTTGATAATAATGATGTTATGCACCAAAAATAAACATGTTAAACATCTTCATAATTTAATCCCCTAAATTAATCGAATTAAATACCCATTTAAAAACAATCAAAACACCCTATAGATTTTTTATATAATAAAATTCAATAGCCATAAGCTTCCTTGCTTAGTTTAATAAAAACATTATCAATTAAATATTTAAAAAAGATCTAAAACGCCGTACCCGTTTTCGAAATATAGCTAACTTAAACAACCACTCAAAATTTAAATTGCCATGCAAAGGAAAACTAAAATCAGAATGAAGATAAGGCTTAGATAATGGCAAAATAATAACCGGAAAAAACTGCTCAAAATAATGAATAGAACGCCGCTGAGAAGATGATAATGCTGATTTTTGATAATGAAAAAAAGTAAGATAATCATAATTAAGAATAAAATCAATCCAATCAGGCAAATCATCTAAATGATATGAAAATAATGGCATATGCAAAAAAACATTAATATTTTCAGATACAAACCTATCTAATTTAGATTGAGCATCTTGAAAATCATGAGTCCCAATAATCATTTGATAATCTGAAGCATTAAACGTTGGAAGATAAAATCCCCACTGATTAATATAAGGTTGAAATTGAAAAACAAAATCTTCTGATAATGATAAATCATTCCAAAATCGAACTTCAAAGCCTTCTAAATGCAAAAAAACAACTAAACGTAGAACAACATCATTAGCAACATCATCTGCCCAAAGATCATAAGAATATACTTTAGGAAAAAAAGAAAAAAAAGACCCTTCATCAAGCATTTTAGAAAGATCAGATACAGTAACAGCATAAATAGAATCGAAAGAAACAATATGATTAAAAATAAAAATTGAACAAGAACGTTTTAACAAAAGCACTTACGAACCAATAATTTTAACCAATACACGTTTAGATCGCATACCATCAAATTCACCATAAAAAATTTGCTCCCAAGGACCAAAATCTAATTGCCCCTTAGTAATAGCAACCACGACATCTCGTCCCATAATCGTACGCTTAAGATGTGCATCAGCATTATCTTCATACCCATTATGCTGATACCGAGAATATGGCTTTTCTGGAGCCAACCCTTCTAACCACACTTCAAAATCATGATGAAGCCCAGCTTCGTCATCATTAATAAAAACACTAGCAGAAATATGCATCGCATTACAAAGCAACAACCCTTCTGTAATCCCACTTTTTTGAAGTAACTGGCTAACCTGAGGCGTAATATTAATCAACTCTCGTCTAGTGTGAGTATGAAAAACCAGTTCATCTCTAAAATGTTTCATAAAATTCCTTTGCTATAAATCATCATATTACCTAAAAAAGAGTAATGATGAAATAAAAATATAAAACACAAAAACAATTTGATATATTATCCAATTATAGATAATATAAATTAATGATTTTTAATTTTAAAAAAATATACATCAACAAATCATACATAAGCATCAATAATAAAATAACAAAATTATCTTTCTTTGAATTTTTAAATTCAAAAAAACACCAAAAAACACTATTACAAACACTCCCCAAAAAAATAACCTTAATTCAACTAGAAGATTCCTTAGAAAAACACTACAAAACTATCCTAACACTATTTCAAAACAACAAAATTATAATTAAAAAAATCATATTAACAAATAATAAAATACTATACCAAAAAAAAATCAATTACCGCTACCATTGCCTATTATTAATATGTATCTCACTAATCTCATATTCTGTTTATTTGACAACAATTCAACAAGACATCAAAAACACGCAAAAACGTCTATCATTAATTAAAAAAAACATCATTAAATTAATCAATCAACAAAACAACTTTAACAATCCATTATTATTAAAAACCACAGAACTCATAAAATGGTTAAGCAGTAAACCCGTTTTAATCCAAATAATTACGATTACACCTCCTAAAACAATAAAAATAATAGTATTTTCATATAAAACAATCCCTTCTAATAAACACCAAAATTTATCAATCAAACAACTCACATTTTATAAAAAAGGAGACTACTATGAAATCACCCATACCTTATAAAGAAAGCTTGATAACAATTATTATTTTGGGAGTATTAACAACAAGTTTAATAAGTCACCACCAACAAACATCCAACAAAATTAAAATAACAGAAAAAAAACAACAAAGAATAAACCAATTAATAAATACCTACCAAACTAAAATAAAACAAAAAACATCAAAAGACACATTAATAAAAACAATAACCAAAAAACTAAAAGGAACGATTATCAAAAACCAAATAAAGCACAATAATCAACACATCATTATCCAAACAAATAAACATCCAGAATCATTAATCGATATATTAAAAAATCTTAAAAATTATTATGGACCTATCAATAGCATTGCTATTGATTTACTAAACCAAACTATCGAACTAAGGCTTCCCATGTCAAAATGATTCTATCATTAATAAGTACCCTACTAATATTAAATACAACCATAAAAGCAACAACAATCATGCAATATCCCAATGCATTAAACAGAACCCTACTACAATCATTACCTAGCCCCCCCACAGAAAATAAAAAAATAATGACAATCTTTAAATCAAATCTCTATTCACTAAACACAATCAAAACAATACTACAACAATATGATCCCAATTTAAGCATTATAACCAACAAACAAACAAGTAAAATCATTATATTACATAATAAAAATCAACACCAAAAACTCACATCCATGTTATCCCAATTAAATTTATTACCAATCAAAATTCAGATAAACTGCTACATTTACGAAATCAATAACGAATTTGAAAACGAGCTTAATTTAATCAACAGCCCGCTAGAACAAGGAACGCAATTTAACTATCAAAACATCTCAGCAATAACAGATAAACTAGCATTACTGGATACAATCAAAACCCTAGAAAAAAAAGGCCATGCCACATTAATTGCACAACCACAATTTAAAATAGAAAACGGAAAATCAGCATCATTAATTATTGGAGAAAAACTCCCCTATGTAACAACGATCATAAATCCAACATCAACCACACAATCACTCCAACACGTACAAACAGGACTCGATATAACCATTTCAGGAACTATCATCTCAGAAAATCAAATTCAATCTAATATACATTGTAACCTTTCCAACGTAAAATTATGGAAATCAATGAATGACAATAGCTACCCTATTCTTGGATCACGTCATATAAACATAGACACTATTTTAACAAACAACAAACCAACGTTAATTACACAATTTACAGATTCTATTTCAAAAACATATCAATCACACAATCCCCTCGTTAAAAAAATCCCATTCCTAAGACACCTAACAGGCTTAAAAACAAAAAAAACAACCCAAACAAAATTATGTATTATCCTAAAACCAACTATTCAAAGAAATTAATAAAATATAAGAACTACCAAAACATACATCACAAAATTTTAATTTCAAATAATCTTCACCATAAAACTGAACTAGATTAACTACCTAAAAAGAAAACAAAATTTCATTTACTGGATTTTAAAAAGAAAAAGCCCTCGATTAGGGGGGGGGGATCATCGAGAGCTTAATCTGGTCATAAGACCATAAAAGAGGATATAAAATAGAAGAAAAAATTTCAAGGTATTAATTTAAAAAATTAAAATTATGCCTTGAACAACTATTTGTATTTATTTATCATTCCATGATGAAATCAGAATTCAAAAAAATTATAATACCTATTTTATTAATCTTTCTTCTATCCAGTCCATCATTAGGAAATGTCCTTCTAAACCAACAAATTGACGCAGCATTACAACAAGCATTAAATAACAAAAACGTTAAAAAAACATTATCTCAACACTCAAAAAACAATCAGAACAACCAATCAAAATCTAAAAACAAAAAAAACAACCTTTCAACTAACAAAAAAAACAACACCAAAAATAATAATTTAAAAAAAGACCTAGCAATAGATTATTCTGATCTCTACGAAGAAGAAGAAGAAGAAGAAGAAGAATACATACAATCAAACCTTGAAGAAAAATTAAACAAAACCGAAATACAAAAATCAATAGCAATACCAAAATATTATTTTAAAGAAAAACTAAAAACAGAAATAATCCCTACAACAAAAAATGTACTCTTAAATAAAGAATTAGAAGAAACAATCATCAAACAATTTGGCTACGACATATTTAACGCTGACCTAGATAACATATTAGACATGAACATCCCTGTAAGCGATGATTACATACTTGGATCGGGAGATAATCTAATCATTAGAATATGGGGAAAAATTGAGCAACAAATTGAAGTAAACATTGATAACAATGGAAAAATTTATATCCCAAAAATAGGAAATATTCTTTTATCCGGTATATCCTATAAAAATGCTCATACCGTCATTAAAAAAGCTCTACAAAAACAATATGTTAATTTCGAACTAAGCTTAACAATGGGAAGTTTAAAAACAATAAAAGTATTCATTTTAGGGGAAGTTAATAATCCAGGATCCTATGATATTTCATCACTATCCACCTTATTTACAGCACTCCACGCAGCAAATGGACCAACCAAAAAAGGAACCTTAAGAAATATCAAACTAAAACGAAATAACAAAACCATCACAACTGTAGATCTCTACCAATATTTATTATCAGGTAATAATAATCATGATCAAAAATTAAAAAATTATGACACCATATTTGTCCCTCCAATAGGTTCAATCATTAAAATAGAAGGCGACGTTAAACGACCCGCAATCTACGAACTGAATGGAAAAACATCCGTACATTCTGCAATCTATAAATTAGCAGGTGGCGTATGGGGAACATCCGATCAATCTATTATTTCTGTAAAACGAATTAAAAACAATAAACATAGAACATTATTAAACATAGAAACAAATCATAAAAACTTAGTAGAAACATTGAAAAAAACAATAGTAAAAGATAATGATCAAATAACAATTTCATCCATTCTAGATGAAGAAAAAAATACCGTAAGAATCATTGGCGCTATTAAAAAACCGGGTATTTACTCATACACTCCCAATATGAGTCTCCTCAATCTCATTCAGAAAGCTGAAGGGATAGCATCAAGAGCTGACAAAAAGAAAATCAAATTATTTAGATACATATCCAATCAACAAAAAGAGCTAATTATCATCGATGGAACAGAAAAAGAAACATTAATAAACACAAAACTAAAAGATTGGGATGTTATTGAAATTGATGAAATAATAAAAGAATACGTCTTTATTCAAGGATCCGTTAAATCTCCTGGTACCTATCAACGATTTAAAAACTTAACAGTAAGTGATCTAATTCAACTAGCTACCTTAAGTCCTAGTGCCGCCTTAAAAGGTGAATTAATTAAATATAATGCCGAAAATGAAAGTAAAGTAATTTCATTAAATATAAGTAACATTTTAAGTAACCCACAATCTACTGAAAACTATGTTTTAGAAGCTAATGATACCATTTTCATTCCTGATAACCCTGAATTAAAAACAAAAAAGTCTATAACAATCTCTGGAGAAGTATTATACCCAGGAACATACATCATTAATCATAACGAATCCTTACAAAGCCTGATCAATAGAGCAGGAGGATTTACAAAAGAAGCCTTAATAAACGGGCTAGAATTAAATAGAAAAAGTATAAAAGACAAAGAAATATCTGGACATAAATTTTTTATGGAAGAAGAACAAAAACGAATTTTATTTACCAAAGAATTTCTTGAAAATCAAAAACCAATCTTATCATTCATAAAAGAGCAAGAAAAAAAATCAGAAGGAAGAATTATTATTGATTTTAAACAAGAAGATATCCTGAGTAATATCATTCTAGAAAATGAAGATACAATTTATATCCCCAAACAATCAAACATCATACCTGTAATTGGGGGTGTACAAACAGCAAGAGGCGTCTCTTACAAAAAAAATAAATCAACACGTTACTACGTTAATAAAGCTGGAGGAAGAAATCAATTTGCTTTAAAACGAAAAGCATATGTTTTTAAAGCAAATGGTGTCATCAAAAAAAATCCATCAAAAATTGAATTAGGTGATACCATCTACATACCTCAAGAAATAAAAGAAAAATGGTCAAAACGTTACGGCATGGAATTTTGGGAAAGAATTATCAATATTGTTGCAAATACATTTCAAACTATTATTATCTACAAACAACTATATAATTAAACTATATGACTAAAAATATATTATTCATATTTGGAACAAGACCAGAAGCCATTAAATTAGCTCCCCTAATCATAGCATTAAAAGAAAATAAACTATTTAACATCTGTATTTGTATTTCGTCTCAACACATTGAATTACTCAACCAAGTATTAGAGTTTTTTAATATAAAACCCGATTACAACTTAAATATCATGACAGAAAAACAAACCTTATTTGATATTACAACAAAATGTTTAACCCAATTTGAAACTATTTTCAACAAAAGCAAACCTGATCTTATTATTGTTCAAGGAGATACAACCACAGCCTTTACCGGTGCATTAGCTGGATTTTACGCTAAAATTCCAGTAGCACATATCGAAGCTGGGTTACGAACATTTGATAGAAACAATCCATTCCCTGAAGAAATTAACCGAAAACTAATAGCACAGTTAGCTACCTTTCATTTTGCACCTACTGAAAAAAATAAAAATGATTTACAAAAAGAAGGTATTAACAATAATGTTTGGGTAGTAGGAAACACAGTAATTGATGCCCTAAATCATACATTAAATATTGTAGAAAATGGATTTACACCTCCCTTTACAATATGTAAAAAAGATAATAAAAAATTAATTTTAGTAACCGGTCATCGTCGCGAAAGTATCGGAAAACCTTTTGAAAGTTTATGTAAGCAATTAATTGAAATTTCTAACGACAAATCTATAGAAATTATTTTTTCATTACATCTAAACCCAAACATTCAAGAAACCGCACACAAACTTCTTAATAGTATTCCTAATATTAAACTAATCGATCCTCAATCATATCCCAATTTCATCTGGATGATGTCACAAAGTGACTTAATCATCACAGATTCAGGAGGTATCCAAGAAGAAGCCCCTCATTTAGGTATTCCCGTATTAGTAACTCGAAAACAAACCGAACGATCTGAAAGCAAAAAAAATAATAATAAATTAGTTGACTTAACCAACAAATCATTAGTATCAGAAGCAAAGAAACTTTTACAAAACGCCAATAATCACTGCAAAAAAAGCTATCAAGAATCACCTTATGGGGACGGAAAATCATCAAAAACCATTACATCAATCCTTGAAACAATCCTATAAAAATGAAAAAAATCCTAGTTACAGGAGGTGCTGGATTTGTTGGATCTCATTTATGTAAAAAACTGCTAGAACTAGGAAACCGCGTGCTATGTATTGATAATTACATTACAGGCAATAAAAAAAACATTGAAACATTATTACAAAACCCTCATTTTGAACATAAAAAACATGATATTACGATACCATTATTTGTAGAAGTTGATGAAATTTATCATCTTGCCTGCCCCGCTAGCCCTATTCACTATCAAAATGATGCCGTACAAACTATAAAAACAGCCGTACTAGGAAGTATTAATATGCTAGGTTTAGCAAAAAGAATCCAAAAACCTATTTTACAAGCCTCAACCTCAGAAATATATGGAGATCCTCAAGAACACCCACAAAACGAAAGCTATTGGGGACATGTTAACCCAATTGGAACAAGAGCTTGCTATGATGAAGGAAAACGCTGTGCCGAAACATTATTTTTTGATTACCACCGCCAACATAAAGTAACCATAAAAGTAGCAAGAATTTTTAATACCTATGGCCCCAACATGGCCATTCACGATGGAAGAGTAATAAGCAATTTTATAACACAAGCCCTACAAAACAAACCAATCACAATCTACGGAGATGGATCTCAAACACGATGCTTTTGTTTCATTAATGATCTCATAACAGGCTTAATATCATTTATGAAAAAACCAAAAAAAACGACAGGCCCCATTAACTTAGGAAACCCTCACGAAATAAGTATCCTTGAACTAGCCAAAAAAATAATAAAACTAACCCAATCATCATCAACAATAAACTATAAAGTTCTTCCTGATAACGATCCAAAAAAAAGAATGCCTAATATCGAATTAGCTAAAAAATCATTAAAATGGGAACCTAGCACTCATTTAGATGAAGGATTAATCAAAACCATTACATATTTTCAGAACATTATTTAACAATTCTCACTCAAAAGAAAGCCTGCTATACTTTAAAAAATGAGTAAAAAACTATCATTTCAAAACTTACTAACAACCCAACAATTAAACCATCAAGATATATCTCTTTTAATTAACACAGCTATAGACATTAAAAAAACACCTAAAGCCGATATTAAATCAATAACTCCCTCACCTATTTTAGCTAGCCTCTTTTTTGAACCTAGTACTCGCACCCGCTTTTCATTTGAAAGCGCTATCCTCCGATTAGGAGGACAATATATCAACTTAGAACAAGCTAACACATCCTCTATTGCTAAAGGTGAATCATTAGAAGACATGGGCCGAGTCATGAGTGATTATGCGGATATCATTGTCTTAAGACACCCTGAGATCGATAGCATGAAAGCCTTTAGCCAACATACAAGCGTACCTGTAATCAATGCGGGTAACGGCTCTGAAGAACATCCAACCCAAGCATTAATCGATTTAAT
>CERB01180287.1_pt1 | contig 11332 bp, 10 predicted proteins | sample 356271 | NCBI WGS metagenome assembly CERB01 (sample SAMEA2621155, study PRJEB7988) | marine metagenome | isolation source: saline water (ENVO:00002010), including
ACTGGTGGCAACGCACAAGGAATATAAATGGCTGTACAAATACAACTTCGACGAGACTCCAGCAGCAACTGGACTACTGCTAACCCGACGCTCGCTCTTGGTGAGCTTGGGTTAGAAACTGATGGATACAAGTACAAGATTGGTGACGGCGCTACTGCGTGGAACTCTCTGGGTTACGCAGAGCTAGCTGGTACTGACGTATTCACGATTAATGAGCAGACAGGTACTGCTTACACTTTGGTTGGTGGGGATACAGGCAAGCTCATTAAGATGACGAACGCTGCGGCGAACACTGTGACGGTGCCGCCAAGTTCGAGCGTCAACTTTGATATTGGTACAACGATCAATGTTGTCCAATATGGTGCAGGTACAACAACTTTGGTTGCTGGCGCTGGTGTAACCATTTATTCGTACAACAGTTTGCTGGGCATTACTGGTCAGTACGGTCAGGCTCTTTTGACGAAGTGTGCGACTGATACTTGGATTGCGGCAGGGCTTCTGAGCTAATGGCTGGTACTTCGACTGCTTCTAGGGCTAGTTGGGGAGTTATCGCTTCTTCGTATGGCCAAAACCCTACTACTGGGCTTGGAGAAATTAGCCATTTCGACAACGCAAGTGGCAACTTTGCGATCAGCGGCATTCCGAATACTAAGTGGAAAGATTTAGAGCTTTACGTCCACTGGGGGCAGCAATCCACTTGGGCTGGGGAGGGCTACTGGTACTTCAGTCATAGCGGTGGTGGTGGCGGATCAGCCTCAAATCAGGGTTGCTACAACTATTGGGGTTGGTCCACTGGTTCAAGCAACGGTACTTCACTCGCGACATCCCAGTATGTGTACCCAGTGTCATATTCAAGTATGTGGAGCAGTATGCACCTTTATTGTGCTAATGCTTTCACCAATCAGAACACTAAAGCCTGGTGGTATGAGGCAGGTAACAGTTCAGGGAGCAGCAGTAGCTATGCGACTATGCAATCTGGGTCGGGGGTTTACAGAAGCTCTACTCCTATTGACACAATGTATTTCTCTACGCCTTGGGGTAATGGTTCATCTAGCTATCAAGGTTGGTTGATGATTGGAAGGAATCCTAAGTAATGGGCGGCGTAGATGCTTACGGGAACACCGAACAAAAATTTCATCTTCTCGGAACTGTCGAATGTACAAACAACACGACACAGTATTTAGAGTTGAGTGGTCTTGACACCAGTTACGCCATGATTGAGTTTGTGTTTACTGGCTGGATCGACCATTCAGGTGGCGGTGGCACGAATATTGGTTCAGGCCAGTTTACGAATGGTCCAACTATTCAAATGCAAGGCGCTTGGCCTGGAGGCAGTCATTCTAGTGCGGCACATTATCGTTGCCTAAACGCATACCAATACAGCAACTCGAATGGTATGTTCTACCGAGTTGGTGACTCTATAAATGGCTCTAGCCTTATGTTGTCCCCGAACTTTGGGCGGATAGGGAAACTTTATTATTATTCTGCGGCCAATGCGGAAGAAAACCGATTCACGGTTAATTTCGTTTGTGTAGGTCCAGGTGACAACACTCAAAAAGTCATTCACTGGCGAGGTGGCGGCAATCCTGGACCGCAAGGTGGCTCACCCAGTTATATGTCTAATGCCTGGACGGGGAATGTCCAGCTTTGTAGCCAAACAACGGCTTCAGCCGTTAGATGCATGGACCCGATGGACAGTATCCGCATAGGGGCAGGTACAGATAACGCTGGCACTGCAAAATATTTTGGTTCTTATTCCAGTTTAACTGCCTACGGAATGGGCAAATCTGATGCGTTTGGAAGATAATAATGACTAACCAAAACTGGGTTTTACAACAGCATTATCATGCTCAGAATGCAACCACGAATGTAACCATAAATAACATCAATGGCGCCCAACAGGTCACGGATGATGCTGGGCAGGCAACGTGGATAACTTCAGCTAACTTTCCTGTTTACAGGTTAGTAATGAAAGTTAATTTTGAAACAAGCAACATGAGCAGCGGCAGTTATTTGGTTATCAGATTTGGTGGTACCTCTAGTCAATGGGATGGCGACATCGTGCATCGGGATATGGCCAATACCTTTTACGCTAACCAAGAATATTCGTCGTATAGCAACGACGTGGGCAATAGCAGGCAAGGACTATATTTTGGTCACTCCGTTATTAGTGGACAGTACAGTGGTTATGGTTGGGGTTCAACGGTAACCGCTACAGATGGCACATCGGTAGGGTCTACCGATATAAAGCGTTGGGCAAATACTGTTATAGATGTCAACACCTACCACCAAAACGCGAACTGGTTTCCAGGTTGTGTTGGCAGTAGCTCAGGCGTATACAACGGGGTAAGTGTGGCAGATACATCCTCCGATTCATACTCTGCAGCTTGGGGACTCGGGATGGCAGGAACGACCGCCAACACCAACTTTACCAATATCGAAATTGCGTCTTCATACAATATGCGTGGCGACTTTCTGTTGTATCGAGCAGCAAGAGATGATTATGTCGGCGGAAGCTAGTTAAGGAACAAATATGTCAGATAAACCATTAATCACAATCTTTGATTGTGCTACAGGTGAAGGAACAGTTCGTGAGATGACTGATGAAGAGTTAGTTATTCACAATGATACTCTTGCCCAAGCAGAAGAAGAGAATGCCGCTCGACAAGCGGCAGCAGAACAGGAACGTGCTGATGCTGCGACTGGTCGTCAGAAACTTCTTGATCTTGGTTTAAGCGAAGATGAGGTTACGGCTCTTGTTGGGCCTGCGCCTGTTGAGCCTGAGCCTGAGCCAGCGCCAGCGGTATGAGTGCTGACGTAGGTATCGAAGAAGTTATCGCTTCTTTGAGTGAGCGTGGGAAGCTGGAATGGGAAATCGCTTTGATGCGAGTTCACATTGCCCAGCTTGAGGACGCTACTTGTACTTGTGATTGTTGTTGTGGGACGACTGAGGATTAAATATAGGAGGAATCATGGCTTTCAGATTGCTTGATCACATGCCAGTTCCTGGCAAAAGCAAAAAAAATAGAGGGGTTACTCTTAATCCTGAAGTCATGTACAACCGTAAAGAATACGGTGTTGGTGGTCCTAGTCGTGCTGAGTCTCGGGCAGAACGTAACCAGAGTGGTTATGCTGCTGCCGATCATGGTTCTTTTGGGGTAACCCCTAAACCTACTGCGGATTGGGCAACTATCGATGCTGCTTCTTTAGGGGCGACGGTTACTCCTGAGTCGGCGGCTTTGTCTCAAGCTGCTTCTACGAATGCTCCTAACTCGGTTGTATCCTCTGATCCGAGTGGGTATTACGCACAGCCTTCTGTGGGTAATACCAATATTGGTACGTTTGGTACGTCTGCGGCTGATGAGTATTACTTCAATTTGATTGACGCTTTGAGCGGCAATCAATATAACCGTGAGCTTCTGGGTCAACAGTTAGCTTATGGTTTGGATACAGCCGAGAGGAATCGTATTCGTGGGGAGCGTCCTATTTGGGACAGGTTGAATCAGCGTGGCATTGTTAATAGTGGGATTAGGGATCGCACGATGGGGGAGTATGAGTCTGATCAGTTGAGGGCGATTGGGGACATGCTTCGTCAGCATGATTTGTCTTCTCAGCGTCTTGATATTGGTGGGGATTTGGCTCAGGAGCAGCAGTATTACCGAAATGTTGATGCTGATGCGCTTGCTGATGCTTTGAATGTTGCTGCTACTACGGCAAATATTTCTGATCCGAATGAGTTGAGGGCGAGTATTGCCCAGCAGATTCGGGCTATGGGCTAGGAGTTATCATGGTAAGAATTTTAGGGGCTGACGGAGAAGAACCTCAGGTAAGTCCGATGCCTGGTATTGGGCGACTTGTTCCTGATGCTAATGGTGTTCCACGGTTTGTGCCTGATCGGCCTAATCTTAAAACGTTAGAATATGTGCCTGGTAGAGATGCCAGTATGGCTGATATGGTGCCTGCTGATTATCAAGGGTCAGTAGATCAAGTATTGCAACGTAAGAATAGGCTAACTGGGGAGAGTTTTGGGCCTGCGAGTAGCGAAGCTCAGGCTTTAGCTGATTTGGATAGAGCGTTAAAAGGTGCTCTTAGTCCTGTTGGTAACGCTCTTCAGTCTTTAATTACTAGTCCTGCAGAGACAGTTGCTCGCAATGTTCGTGGTGTGGGGAATGCCTTAAATAGTATTCCGAGTGGTTCTGAGCCTCCTTTGGAAGATCCTGCTTTAAGTAATTTGAATCTTTCAGATAATGATTACATCCAAATGTTGATGAATAAGAAAAATCCAAGTGCAGCGGAGAAAGAAGCTCTTGCTGATTATTTGATGGGTGGTCAGATTAATCGTTCAAATGAAATGATGCTTCCTCCTGAGGTTTCGTCTGGGGCTTATAACCCGTATGGCGTTGGGGATGCTGAACAAGATTTGAAAGATGCTATTGCTCGAAAAGAAGCAGGCACTTTAGTTCCCGAAAGAGGAGGGAGCAGCAAAAGTTCTTCTCCTGACGCTGACGCTGACGGTGAAATGTATGGGCCAGGAAGACCAGAGTACGAGAAAGCTATAAGAAATTTTGAAGAACAAGAAGCTGCTCGAATGCAGGCTTTGTTTGACCAAATGTTCCCTGCAGGTGCACAAGCCGAAGGCGGCATGGGATTAGCAGAACAGTTAGCAGACACTAATCGTGGTTACGCTCAAGGACGTTACAACGATCTAACAGGTTTCTTGGACGCTGAACGCACTAGGGCTGGTGCCCAGTTCGACAGCGATGAACAAGCGATTGTTAAACAGCTTTTGGGTTCTGACGCTAAACGGCGTCAAGCAGAAGATATGTATACAGCCCGTAGAGGCCAATCGTTTAATGAACTGGAAAGAAAACTTGGTGCTCGCACAGGTGCTGCAAGCAAAAGATTAAAGAATCTTGGGATTGATCCTGCTGGTTACACGGATGTGGTTGGTCAGGAGATGGGTGCTTTGCTTGGTGCTCAGATGCAGTCTGGTGCTGATTTGGCCGAGCGTATGGCGATGCTTGGTGCTGAACGTGCTCAGTTGGGTATTGGTCGTGCTAAAGCTGGGATGGCTAAGGAACGTCGGGCGTTTGATCGGAATGCTTCTGACATGCTGTTCCAGGGTTCTCAGCGGTTGTCGTATGAGCTTCAAGACATTAATCAGGCTTTGATGAATCGTCGTATTAGCGCAGCGGATGCTGCTGCTGCTTCTGCTGCAGCGGCTAATGAGGCTCGGGCGCAGGCTGCTCGGGCAATGGTTATTGGGCAGTCTATTGGTATGCCTGGTGATGCGGCTGCGGCTTCGTCTACGTTCCCTGGGTTGTTGAAAGAGTTTGCAAAGATTGCAGCAGGCAACAATCAGGGAATGGCTATGACGTTGACTCCAGAGATGCTTCCTGATGGGTTTAAGCATTTAGCTGACGGGGAAAGAACTGCTTCTCTTAATGAAATAATTCAGTTTGGAAAAATTGCTGAACAAGCTGCTTTGTACGGCTAGGGGTTAAGGTGGCGATTCCTCCTCCTCCACGGCCTCAAGACCGTGGAAATATGATCAAAAATTTGAAGATCGATTGGGGGAATAAGTCTTCTTCTTCTGCTCCTTTGCCTGGGTATGTTGCTCCTACAAAAACGGGTGGAGGGATATTTGATATTCCTGTCCTTGGGCAACTTATTGATGTTATTGATACGCCTCGTGCTGCGATTGTTTCGGGTATTAAAGAGATAGGTGACATCTTTGATGCTGATAATGATTTCTCGATTGGGGAATTTGTTCAGCAAACTCGTGACAACATCATGATGGGTGAGGTGTTGCGGGATTGGGACGTTGATCTTCCTGGGCCTTTAGATTTTGCTGTGGGTCTTGGGTTGGATATTGCTTTAGATCCTTTGACGTATATGGCTGGTGCTGGGCTGTTGGCTCGTGGCGCTAAGGCTGCTGATGTGGCGAATGGTTTGCGTAAAGGTGCTAAAGCTGCTGAAGCTGCTGGTGATGCAGCTAAGGCAGCAGGGATGTTGAAGGCTGCACAAAGAGTTGATCGCACTAAGTCTGTGTTGTCTGCAGGTAAATACTTGGACGACATAGGTATTTCGTCTGGTGCTCGTTTCACGATTCCTGGGACTGGCAAGATTGGTCGCACGATTATTGAGAAGCCGTTACGAAGAATATTTCCTGTTGTTGGCAGGAAGTTAGATGACATGCGTGTCAGGCAGTTGTATACCGATACTGCTGCTGGTCCTGGGGGCATGTTTCGGTGGGGTGATGAAGCGGATCGTGCTCTTGATTTAACTAATCCTAATAATCAAAAGCTTGTTAGGAATAGGGTTCGGCAGTTGCGGGGTGAGGGACCTGCTGTTGCTGTGAAGACTGGTTCTGAGGCTGATAAAGCAGCGAGACTGGCTATGAAGATGGCAGTCGAGATGCCTGGAAGTGCTCAGATGTTAGCGAAGATTCCAGGGAGTACTGCTTTTGTTGCTTGGACTGCTTCTGCTCCTGGCAAAGCATTCGCAGCTTCTTCGGATACAAAGATGGGTCAGGCGTTTGGTAAAGCGTTTTCAACGAACGTTGATATCAACAAAATGATTCGTTCTAGCAATATAGAGGAACAGGTTACTGGTCGTTGGGTTCAGCGTATTGGTTCGCAAGCTAATACGAAGTCGTCTGCGTTTGCTGCGACAGCAAAGCAGGGGGCAGAGAATCTTAAACGTGCCGCTGATGATGCTGAGATTGATTTTGACGAGTTGATGTTGGCTGCCGAGAATGAGGTTCCTTACCTTGTTTCGCAGGGTAGTGACTTTGGTCTTAGCCCTAAGCATGTGGCTTTAAGGGCACAGGCTCGGGAGTATTTGGACAGTTTACGGACGATGGTTAATGAGGCTTTGCCGTACAGCGACGATTTAGATGGCGTTGTTGGTGAGCTTTATTTGATGCGTTATATCGGTAAGGAAGGCGCAGAGAAGCTTGATGAGCTTGGTCGTTTGCGTGGCAAGCCGTTGCCGCAGGGTGTTGCTGCTGATGACCTGATTCAGGGTAATTCTTTTCATAAGCGTAATTGGATTACGCCTAAAGGAATGAAAGATCTTATTAGGGAGAACTTAAAACCAGGTGTAAAGCCTGATATTAGTATCGAGAAGCTGATTGATGACCTAGGTGTTGATCCTTCTTTAACTGGTGATGCTTTAGAAGATGCTTTGTTGAAAGCTATTGACGATGCGGCTGACGATGGTTTCAGAGTTACTGGTACAGACGGGCATGTATACACCAACAAAACGCATGTTGGAACGTTTAAGGATATTAAAGCTGGCTCTATTAGAGATCAGCTTTCAAGAATGGGTAAAGAAGCTCACGGTAGCGAGTGGGTTGACATATTCGATACAGATATGACTAAAGCTTTGACGAGCTACATAGATTCTCATTCTCGTTTTATTCGTTCTCAGTATGTTGTTGATGGTTTAGCGCAACGTGGGATTATTGTTCGTGGCGCTAATGGTCAGTTGACTCGTGCGGCTGCTAATCGTTTGACATCTTCGATGAATAGAGCAGGTAAGAAACTTAGTAATGCCCAAATACTTAAAGATAGGTTAGAAGCTACTAAGACTGCTCGTGATGAGAAGATTGCTTTTTACACGGGTGAGGCTGGTAAGGCTGGAAGTAAGACAAGTCAACGAGCAGCTACTAAAGCTGCTCTTGAAGTAGCCAGACTTGAAGGAGAGCTAAGAGCTATTTCTTCTGTTATGGAAGCTATAGCTAATGGTTCAGGGATCGAGGGTTTGGCTAACGATGCTTTGGCTCTTATCCAACCTGGCGCTCAGTTCGATCTTCGTAGAGGTGTTGGATACATAAGTCAGAAAGTGAAGCAAACTTCTGAGGAAGTTGCTCGTTTACATAATGCTCGTAATGATGCTGTCGAGTTGATTCATTCTTTAGATGAGCAGATTGCTCAGGTTGAAGAGATGCTTAAACGCATTGAAGCTGTCAACAATATTGATCCTGAGCTTCAAGGGTTTTTGCCTTTGTTTGATAGTTATAAAGAGATCCAAGATTCAGTGAATATTATGCGCGAGGGTTTGCGTGCATATAAGTCCACGTTTATTAACCGCATGTTGGATGACGTTACGGTTCGTGCTGCTGACGATTTAGAAGATTTCTTAAATGGGATGACAGGCGATGGCTTGTTTGATTTCGCTAAGAACGGTAAGCGGCTTATAAGTGCTGCTCGTAAAGATGAGCTTGGTCGGATTTCTAAACGGTTGGGTCAAATTTTTAAGGGTAATCCTAAGTGGGAGAAGTGGCTGGAAGAGATGCCTGAATTGGCGGATCTTAAGAACGCTATTGAGAATCTTGATGAAGGAGACATGGGGATTCTTGCTCGTCTTGAGCGTTACAGGGAGATCAAGGGCGCTGATGCTTTGATCGATGGGAAGTCTCCTATAGGTAACAATATTGCTGAGCTTTTGTCTGATATAGGTGGGGCGGAACGCAGGTTGTTGAATGCGAAGTTGCGTGAGATAGAAGAAATTTTAAGACTTGGCTTAAAAGCTGATAGAGGTGTTCCTTATAAACCATTAGCGGGTCAGGTTTCTGATGAAGCAACTGAAGCTTTGCAAGAAACGTTTGATCTTCTTGGCGCAAAGTTTGAAGAGCTTGAAGTAGCTATGAACAGTGCTCAGAAGAAGCTTTTGGAAACAGAAGCTTATTTAGCGGAGCGACGTACTTACTGGCGAGGAAAGAAACAACTAACTGAAAGCGAGTTGTCTGAAGTCAGCGCAACAATGGTTCAGCAACAAAGAATCATTGACGAATTGAAATTAGAAAAGATGCGGTTGATGGATTCGGATAGAACAACTATCCGAATGAGTGCTGCTGATTCGCAGCAAGCTGCTGCTAATGAGCTTCGTAAAGTACGCAACCTTCACAATTTGTCAGATGTTTATGGTGGTCGGTTAAACGATTACATGGTGAATATGTCGGGGCTTGGCAACGTTCAGGATGTATCCAATAGAACAAACAATTTGTTGCGTGGATACAGTCTTGTAGACGGGGCAGGAGAAAGTTCAGTTGAACTGTTCTCTGCTGCGGTTCAAGCTGCCGCTAGAACCGCTGATGTTCAAGCGATGAGTGACTTCATGAAGAAGTACTCATCGTTTGTGAACTGGTGGAAAGCTCAAGCTGTTGCTACTCCTGGGTTCATTATGAGAAACATGATGGGCGGCATGTGGATTAACAACCAGATCGCTGATGTGCCTATGAGTATGCACACAAGGGTTTTGGGTATCCGTCGTGCTGCAGCTAAGGCTGCTCAAGAAGGTGGCCGTAAAGGCGACATTGCTTACGGTTTAGAACAACTTATTGCTAACGGGAAACCTGTTGGTTTGAAGAAGTGGGGTATTCCACAGGCTCAGTCTGCAGTTGATGTAGGTGAGCTTGAAACGTTCTTGACGTGGTATCGGACAGGGATGGCTAGCAGTGGTCAGGTATCTCAGGAAGTTAGATCTTCGTTGGATGCTATTGGTGGCGGTCAAAGAACCTTTAACCCGTTCAAAGCAGAGTTTGCTCCGTTTGCTAAAGTTCGTGAGTTAAACCAAGAAGCTGAGTTTATGTTGCGTGGTTCAGTAGCGCATCACACTGCTATGACTGGTGGAAGTGTCGATGATGCTTTCGAGCTTGTAAATAAGTATCACTTTGATTATGCGAATCTGACTCAAACTGAACGCAAGATGAAGCAGGTTATTCCGTTCTGGACTTGGCAGAAAAACATTTTGCCTGTGCTTGTCGAGTCGATTGGTAAGAAACCTACGGCTTGGGGTCGGTTGCAGCAGATTAAAGGCGAGTTAGAGTTGCATTCTCCTGAAGAAGGGCTAGTGCCTAGCTGGTTCGGAGAGAATATGGGTATACGTTTGCCCTTCAATATTGGTGGGAACAGAGCGTATGCTATCCCTGATTTGCCGTTCCGTGATCTTGCTAAATGGTCTAAAGCTATTGAAGGTAAAGAACCGTGGCGGCCTTTAGCGGAAAGTGTTTTCCCGTTGTACAAGCTCCCGATAGAGCTTGCGTTTGGCAAAAAATATTTTGGCAATATCCCATTCACTGGTCGATATCAACAAGCGCCTAATTCTTATGGAAAGATTCCTGGGTTTATGCCAGCCCTTGGTGCGCTTGGATTTGCGAAGAAGAATCGTAAAGGGGAATGGAAAACAACTGATCAAACTCTTTATGTGTTAGATCAGTTTATGCCGTTGTTGGGTAGGGTGCGGAGGGTTCTTCCTAATGAAGCTCCTAAACAAGAACGAGCGGTGACTACTTGGCTTTCGGTGTTTCTAGGTACGAACATTCGTCCTAATACTCCTTCTACGAAACGTAGCGAGCTAATTCGTATGCAAAAAGAATTAGCTGAAGAGCTTCGCGATAAAGAAGATATAGAATTCCGCAAGGTCTAGGATTTAGGTATGTCTGAGAGAACTGTTATTTCTCGGGATGGGTGGGATGCTCGTCCTCCTAAGAAACCGTTTACTAAGTTGAGGCCAGCACGAGTGCAGGGCATTGTTCTTCATCACAGTGGTGTGAAGGACGGACCTAAAGGTATGTCTGCTTTGAAAGCTTATGAGCGTTTCCACATGGATTCTCGTGGTTGGAACGCTATTGCTTACAACTGGTTGGTTGACGAATCAGGAGTTGTTTATGCAGGGCGTGGGCCTGGTGTCGTTTCTGGTGCTACTAAGGGTTGGAATTCTCGTACTGAGTCGATTTGTTTCACGGGTTGGGGAGAGATAGAAGCTCCTCAAGCTGCTTTAGATTCTATTAAATGGCTAGTTAATGACATTAATAGTCGTTACGGAGGGAAACTGTGGGTCAAAGGGCATCGAGATTTAGGGAACTCTACGTGCCCTGGGAATTGGTTGTACAACTGGCTGAAGTCAGGGATGCCGTCGCCACTTGGAGATCCCAACAAGGTGGATTGGGACGGAATCAACGCTCATCTGGAGAGCCTGAAAGCGGTTGTATCCCATAGTCCGCTATCTAAGCGTAAGCGGAGCCGTGGAGAGGCTGTGAGGGTCGTTCAGGAGCGTTTGAAGGACCTTGGGTATGAGCCTGGGGGTATCGATGGAATATTTGGATACAACACAAAACGTGCAGTCAAGATGTTCCAGGTTAAATACTGTTCTTTTCTTAAGGTCGATGGCATAGTTGGTGCCAGGACTTGGGATGTATTGTTTAGTTAGTGGGCCACTCTCAACACTCTATAGGAGGTCTTGAAATGCCTAAAGATAAAGGTTACGGATCGTTTGCTGATACTTTCGGGGATGCTGATGAACAACCATACGATTCGTCGTCGGT
>CERB01085358.1_pt1 | contig 11319 bp, 10 predicted proteins | sample 356271 | NCBI WGS metagenome assembly CERB01 (sample SAMEA2621155, study PRJEB7988) | marine metagenome | isolation source: saline water (ENVO:00002010), including
GTATATGTACCAGTACCTGCAGCTTCCTGTGTATCTGTTTGAGATCTCAGTGTTACTGATCTAGAAACTACGCCATCAATACTTTCATGTGTTTTTTCTTCTGGTTTAACCAATGCCAAATAGTTTCCAGTACCACCACCTGTTGTACCTGCAGTAGCATTAGTAGAGTTCTGTACAGTAATAGTATTATTAACAGCACTCTCTGCCTGAATAGTTAACCATCCACTCTGTGATAATGCAGCAATGTCAATACCACCAACTGTCATACTACCTGTTGAACCTGTTGTTCTTAACTGACACTTCCTACCAACATTACCAATAAAGTGAGCAGCGTCGGCTGGATCAAACTTAACAACAAGGAACTGAGATCCAGCTAATGTTTCAAATGGATTGTCTATTAATCTTCTATCATCAATACTATTAATAGGGTAACTTGATACAGCACCTCTTGTTATATCTCCTGATGCTCCACCAGTTCTAACGAATGTCTTGGCAAGACCAGGTAAATTATTTGTACTCAATGTATATCCATTCTTACCTGCCCATGCTGCAATAATACCTGTGACTAAAGGACCTGAGAATGATGTACCTGCAATGGTCTGATAGTTTGCAGCGTTTGTATATGGTGTATTAGCAGTCCAATCATATGCTGGTGTAAGAATTCTAGCACCTGGTGCTACAGTTGTTACACCTCCACCATAGTTAGAGAAGTCTGCCCACCTGTCATTATATTCAGATGCACCAACAGATATTTTATTCTGGTTTGTATCTACGTTATTAATACCGCCAGTAGTGTTGTCTGCATAACCTGCAGTTCTAGTACCTGCAATACACTTACCCTGTATAGGTCCAGCAAATGCATCACTACTATTCTTGAAACCATTACCAGCTGACCTGACTATAATAAGATTATTTGTACTAGCAATAGTACCCTCGATATCATCTAGGATCTCCTCGTCAGTACCACTGTCATCACCACTGTCGTTCAGTTCAACGTATGGATATGACTCTGTAGGAATAGTAGGTCCGAATGATGAGTTGATTACAGCTGGACGGGTGTTACCTTTATAATTGGCATTACCACTATCATTGTGATCAATAACTGCCTGATAAGCACCTAGTATATCAGTGTAACTACCAGACAAACCACTGTTAAAACACTTAAGTGCATAGATCTTGGCATCCCTACTTATCCCAGCCGTTCTTCCAGCTGAGAGAATTGCACAATATGTACCATGTCCGTTGTCATCTTCATTAGTACTATAAGGACTTGTATATCCAGTAACCTCGTATACCCTATAGTTCTGTTGCTCTGAAGTACCATTTAAGTCAGATACAAAGTCTGGGTCGTACAACTCAGGGTGAAGAGCAGCGTTGTTACCAGTTGGTCTACTTGCTCCACGCACACCTGTATCAAGTACATAGATGTCAACTCCATCTCCTGACTGGTTGAAACTAAATTGATTGTTTAAATATTGCCTGTCTTGTTTTGATAGTCTATCTAAGTGCCAGTAATCATGGACGTTGATTGTACCGAACCTGTCTGGAACTGCACCATATCGTCCCATACCAGAATGAAGAGTACAATAGAAGTATAAGACAGATGGTGTACTTGTACCAATAACTATCTCAGTTTTTGCATTTGCCTGACCTGGTGTTCCTGATACTGTTACACCTGTGGTCATTTCAGAACCACCTGTGGTGTGTATACCGTCTGGAGTTAAAGAAAATCTTAGTGGGTGATTAGCGTTTGATGAATCTGACTGATCAAATGTATATGTTGCTCCTTGTAAGAAACCAGTCTGGTTATTATATCTTGAATATGTACCACCTAGACTTGATGAGAATGTATAGTAATTATTACCTGCTATGTTCTGAACCTTTACATATATGGTTCCAGTACCACTACCTGTTAAGTTTCTAGTATTAGAAGTCGCAGTGTTTTCACCAGTAGTATTTAAACTTGTTGATCCACTGGTATCTATTGCTAAAGCACCTGTGTCCACAGGGTCTAGAGAGAATGCTTCTTTATCCCATGTTACTTTCTTGACAACAGAAAGTGCACGTAACTTCTCGATCAACCCAGACTCATACTTCTCTGGGCAATCAAAAGTTATGATTGAAAAACTTCTATAGGATGTTACAAAGGTAAGAAACCCATATATGTCTTGGATACCTTTTACAGCCGAATCCAGACTATATCTATCAGCTACCCTTACGACTACTCGCTTCATTAGTATTGGCACTATTATCCTTCAGATCTATTTAGTCGGAAAAACCTTAGGGCAAAAAAATACCCGAAAAATTTTTTCGGGTAAAATGGAATCAAAAAGTTAATTTTCTATTCTGTCTGTGCCATCAATTTTTTTATCTCCCCTTCAGTGGGTAGCTTTGCCATCCTCTCTACTGGTTTGGAGAACTTCAAATCATGTTTAGCATCAAATTGAAACTTGGTTCTGAGGTGTGTCTTATCTCTTTCAATTATCAAATGATACGAATGACCATAGACATTCTGTGTGGTTCCTATTGATATAATAGGTCTACCATCATATAGGTCTCCTACTTTATAGGGGCAAGTCTCCATATTCCCATCAAAAGGAATATGAAACTGTCTAGAATTTACATGCTCCTGTTGTCTGAGTTGACTTGACTTTCCTATTTCTGAAGCTTTATTCGGTCGCAGGGGCATCGGGTACTACCTCTTCTGGTTTTTTGAGTGTCATATTTAATGCTTCTATTGCTCCTTCCAATCTCAGTACTTGGTCTTTACGAGTTGTTAGTTGCTTTTCAAGTTCAACGATTGTTGCTTTTTGTTCTTTTAATTGATCGGTGAAGTCCTTCACCATTGTCTCAGCGTCCATGTTTTAGAATGATAAGTGTACTATTTAGTGCAGAAATGCATTGAAGGTTAGGCGGTTTGTCTCCCATCCAGCCTGTTGAAAGTATGGTGAGTGCCACAGTCTTCCTTCGTATACTAGCAAAGTATTAAACTCATGTGGTTCCACATGATACCTTTCCCAGTCTTTAGATCTATATTGTGATGGGTCAAAATTAACAAAGGCATTTATTTTGTTATAAAGTCTTGATGTCCTATAGTTCTTGTCAGATGAAACATACTCTTCTTGGAACTCTTTACTTCTCCAGAATGCAGTACCGTTATTGGTATCTATCATCTCCTCATCAAAGTTTAATGATAGCACAGCAGCATAGTGAGTGTCATCTGTATGTGGTGCTAAACTGCACATACGACATTTCTCCTGTACATCATACATTTGAAATGTGAAGTGGGAGAACTCTGGTTGGAGCATAACTCTCTTATCAGCTTCAAAGTAAGTTGCCAATAAGAACTTAAAGTTGGGATAGAACTGGTTTGCCATGTGTCCCAACTTGCACACATAGCCAGGTAGATTAGAGAATTGACCACTAACTGTATTGACGTAATCAGCTGCTAGTGCATATGCTCTTACCTGTTCTGGGTTCTTAAAGAAGTTTCTGATCTTAATGACCCTGTTCTTTGCACTCCCGATATGAAGTTGCTCAACTTCCCAATCCTTTGGGTGATGAGTTTCCAACATTTGAGGATTTATTATCTTCATTTTTTAAATACACCAAGTTGTCTTAATAGAACAATTGTAAGAACTGTCCAAAAAATTACATACCATGCACTCATAATTAATTACCGCTAATGTATTGTTTTACTGTGTCATCCTTTTCAAGTACCATTATATGAATACCATTCCACCAATGGACTGGACTTTCAATAACACTACTTAGAATTTTTCGCTCAAAATAACATTTTAAGTTATTCTCTTGAGCCCATGTTACTGCTCCTTCAACAACACCATCAAAGTTAGCATCGTCAACAATAAGAATAAACTTATCATCGAGGAAAGGTAACAAATGATTTAAGTTGTTCATCTGAGCCATTATATCATGATTTGCGTCATAAAACAAGATGTTGACTTTACTACCACCAAAGTCTTCTTCAGTTAATTCCTCAGCACTTGCTTTAACAAATGCAGCATTACCATTCTCATACTTCTGCCAGTTCTTAACTAAGGTATCGTAAGGATTACCACACTCAGTCCACTGACCACGTTCAACTACTGGTCTAACATTTGGTTCTGAGAAGTCATCAACCCCAATACACTTTGTCTTATTACCCATGGTAGCAGCAAAGAATGTACTACCAGTATAAGTACCAAGTTCAAGATATACTGCATCATCATATGAACAAAGACTATTAAGGAAGTGTCTTACCCTATTTGATGATAATCCTGGAATACTATATCTTTCTGGTTTAAAGTTAGATGTTTGTGTATTACCATCGTCTATTGCTTTCAACACTCTCTGAGTATATTCATCAACAGTAGTAGGTCTTCCTTGTTTCTTGAGGTGTGCATCAACGACTGCTTCACAGTAGTTGCAGTCCCAACAGTCAAAACCACATGTCTTTATCTTTTCTCTCCATATAGCAATAGGACTATCTGGTATCTTAAGATCCTCCATGTACTCTTTAAAATCACCTGTGACAAGTTCATGTTCAGATGCCCATGCTTCTATCATCTGCATAGACTCCATTAACTTCATGCCATTTTCCCTACCATGCATCTTGAATACATCTATGCCAAGGTCAAGAAACTCTTCCCAATCCTCTCTCCATGGAGGTAAGTTAGCTGCCTTTAATGCATGAGAGTTATCTTCTATATCCCATAATGAACAAGAGTGGGTGCTAATGGGATCATTGAAATACTGAGGAGTCATCTCTGTCCTTGTATTGTTAAAATGATAATGCTCATCCATCATAGGACATGCACCCCAACAACCCTCATTTGCCAATAGAGATAACTCTACTGGTTTACCAATGGACGCACAATATTCTTTTGCTTTCTTTATCTTCTTTAATGCTTCTCTATCTCTCATCAAATCTCTATCAAGATTGATGTAATGAAAACCTATTTTAGCAAGAGCAACAACCTCATTTGGTTTAGTAACATTTCTGAGTATTGTATTCTTGATCTTTAGTTCTGGAAATTCTTTCTGTAATATACCAGTGCTAACCCAACTGGTATGTGGAAGAGTAATTGTCTTAATACCTTGCTCATATAACTGTGCAAAGTTCTTTACAAACAGATCCAGTTGTTCTATATCTGGTCTAATGTATATGTTATTAAAAGTAGCAGACAGTGGTATATCACCAGCATCTTCTGATATTGCTTTCGCATTATAATATAATTGCCTTACGTCACCTTGAAAAACATCACCCATTGAGTCTTGGGTGAATGGTGGCATTCGGCATGTAAAGTATAAGTCGTAAATATAATCTTTATATCTCTTCAACCAAGGAACAAAAACTGTCTCTGCGTACTTGGAATCAATCTTAGGATTAATTGGAAGACTGAAGACGGATTTTCTCTTTTGGGATGTCATGTTTCACATCAGGTAATTTAGGTACTTGGGGAACCAAGCGATCAGTTAATTCCGAACCATTAATTTGTGGGGGTGAGAACTTCTCACCATTAAGAAGTCCTTGAACTTGACCTTCCATTTGGTTGGTCATATTTTGAACACCTGCACTGATCAGAGCAGAGTGATGTACTGCACCTGACAATATATTTATCTGGTCTTGCTCAGGTAGATTCATGATTGAATCCATGTTACCTCCACCAAGACGACCGAATGCAATTATATCACATGCAGCCTGTTTTGCCATTCTACTCTGCCAGTACTTCCTATCTTCTTCCTCATTGGTTTCAAGATAGTATTCAATACCTTTTTCAAAGTCTACTGTTTCTTCTAGCTCACTAATAAACACATCCATCTCTCGATGAACATGCTTAAGTTTCTCTACGAATAGAGATCTATCATAGTCTGACTTATCTATTTCTAGTTGTATTAACTCTTTTGCAATCTCATCTTCTTCTGCATTGAGATCTCTTACTAACATCCTTCTATTAATCTCATTCTTCTTAAGACTATACTCTACTTCCACACGAGTATTATCTCTCGTCTGAAGTTCGAGAAGTGCTTGTTGCACTTTTTTATAAGGAGTTATCTGTGATCCTACTACAAAATTTGTGTTCTGGTATTTCGATTGTCCACCCTCTAATTTGTAAGCAGCTTCAACCCAAGTCTTTTTATTTCCTTCTAGGTTTTGCCTACAGAGTGCATCAGAATCCGAAAGTGCCATATGCTAAATCTCCATCAAGTCGTCTTTGGTTTTCATCAATACGTCCAAGTTTCTGACCCTGTTTAATAGGCATACCCACATTTAGGTAGTCCTCATATAGGATATTCATATCCCACATATTATCACAGTGCTTAAACTGAGATCGTATCGCATGATATTTGCCAAGTAATGAGGCATAATCTATCAAGTATTTATCATGGTGTTTAAGAACTCTTTTTACAAGTTCTGATTTTTGCATACCTCTTGTCATGCATAATATATCTAGGAAAGGAGTTTTAGCAGACTCGTTTTCCTTAAATGCTCTTGCTTCTTCAAGTTGATATACCCAACTCTCAGACTCTACATCACAACAGTTCTTAAAGTTCTTGAACCTAAGATCAAACTCATGTTCAATAACTAAGATTGCTTGTTTCTTCATGAACTGTACAGCAAGATTTATATGTGCAGGTATAGTTTTTTTCTTTACCTTCTCATAGTCCATGGATCCATCATCTTGCATCACAGGTTCATAGTCTTTGAAATGTGATCTTATCTCACCTTGAAACTTAACTCCAGTTGTGTATTCTTTTTCATCAAGTTCAACATACCTTCTGATCGTAGACTTAATAGTCTCAAACACAAGTTTATTCATCTTGATAGTTGATACATTATAAAAATTAAACAACGTAGAGAATGTTGTCTCATGAGGTTTAATACCTGCAGTTCTAAGAGCATCCTCGTGGATCATCATATAAATGAAACCCTCTTTGATAAGCTCTTTGTCTTTTATAAACTTCTTAGTCTCAAGTTCTAATGGATGCTGAGGTTCATATTTCGGACGTAGGAATTCCTCATCCTCAATAAGATGGGATGGAATTCTTTTTTTCCATTCAACCTTAAATTGTTTTTCTTCTATGTAAAGTTTATTATCAGGCATTTTCTAAAGCTGTAATCCTATCCTTCATGGCAGTTATTTCTGCCTTAAGGTTTTCAATGGTGACATCCTGTTGATCTTGCTTCATCTTTGATGCAAGGTCAGTGTTGAACATCATCTTCCTTGCTTCACCTGTAAATCCTTCTGCCATTACTGATACCTCAATCCTGTTACTGCAAACGCACCAGTGAAACAACATCCAGATGATTGTCCTTGGTGTCCTTTAGGTTCTGCCTTGAACCCTAATACTATATCGGAGTCAGTAGCATGGAAACGTTTCCATGTTCTATTGTTCTGATAGTTACCTGCACCAGATGCGTAGTTACCTAAACAATAACCCCAGTCCTGACCCATTGCCATGTTCTCTTCACCAGATGAAATATCTGCTTGGTTAAACTGTCCACCAATTGATGTATTATTAGTGTCGTTAAATTTGAGCCATGGTAGTGTAACATTGTTACTGTTACCATGATAGCAGAAACCCCACTTAGTTGAGAGGTTCTTCTTCCATCCGTTACCACCCCATCCACTTAAGGAGTAAGAGTTAACAGATTCATTACTAAATTCAACATATCTTGCGTTACCTGTGTCACCAAATAGATGGCATCTGTACTGTCCCTCAGATCCAGTTGCACCAGAGTTACTGAAACCATTACCAAGACGAGTACACATCTCAGTAATAAAGTTCATTCTTTGAATAGATCCAGGACCACCACCTGCGGTGTATCCTCTTTGAGTTGTTTGTCCTGATGCAGAACCTGGGTCATCAGTACCATCCCAAGTATCCATTGAAGCACCAATACTATCTGGAGTAGTGTTGTATGCATCACCATGACCAGGCGTTCCGTTAGGACCAAATGTCCTGTTAGTTCCTGTATGGAGGTTAACACTAGACACTGAAGCACCACTACCACCGTAGGAGTTTACAGTACCATAGACATATCCATTGAAATCTCCGAAGTTACCATCAACATATGATGCAGCTCTGTCTAACTGATCTCCACGAGATATTGTAATATCTGTTGCGTTATAACATTGGTTAACAGATCTCCATGGGTTTGATCCTCTGTAACCACCAACTAAGAATGAGTGTGTGAATATACTTCTATATCTAAACTGTGATCCAACTGTTATATTATACTGCGTACCATTGTAATCATACCAACTACCTTCTCCTGAATATGGAAGATAGTCACCTGAATTAATTACAGGGTTTTGTCCACCTGCACCAGTTGTTGTACCAGGATATGACTTATAGTAACCAAATTCATTATTACCACCTGCTACACCTTCTTCTGCAAGAGCAGTTCCCCAGAAAGCATTCTTACCATCAGACATTAGGATAGAACCTGCAGTCTTTGGATTTTGACTAGGTAATGTTTCAAACAGAACACCGTTCTGCAACAGGTCTCCAGTAAAGTTTATATTACCTGTAACATCAATATTCTTTGGAATAGAAACTGTACTCCCACCTGAAGTCAGAGTATTCAGTTGTGTTGTGCCAACATTAACCTGAGACATACTTTACTCCGTTTTCGGGATTGAATCTTTAATACCTTTTATTGCTGTATAAAACTTACTCTTACCTGCTATGTCTCCAAAAACACCTGCTTCGATATCATCATATAAATTTCCGAGTTGTTGCTCTATAGTAAGATTTTCAAATGCAGTTTGCCTTTGCTGTTCCCAACCCTCTGGTTCAAGTACGACACGTTGAACTTGCTGCTTATCTTCATTCCAAAAGAAATCAGGAGGATTAGTTCCTTCTTCCATAACCCAATCATCTGGGATATCTACCCACTTATAATCATCGTGTGTTTCAAAACATTCTTCTTCAGTTTTTACAAACTGAATTGTTTGATTGTTTCCTTTGTCTACTAATGCGTAACTCATAATCTTTTAAGTGTAATTGAATACGATGACACAACCTGCTCCACCGTTACCATTGTTGTGTGCATAACTGTTCTGAGAATAATATCCATATCCTCCACCAGATCCCCACTGACCATGAGTAATATCTTCTTGGTTGTTAGCATAATGGTGTGAAGAACCAGCCTGATGCCAGAAGCTACCGCCTCCACCACCTTCTCGGTTAGTACCGTGAGACATCTCACCACCACCGCCAGGTATGTTGATATCACCACCAGATGCTGATCCACCAGGACCTCCCTGATATGGGTTATCGGTTTGACCACCTTGTCCACCACCTGCTGTGCAGTATGAACCGAAGGATGAAGTACCACCTGTACCTCCTCTACCTCCGTTACGGGCGTAACCACCGCCACCACCGTAAGTGTATCCTACTGAACCTACGTTAGAGACATCAATGTATTTGATAGCAGTAGCACCACCGCCACCACCAGCTCCACGATAAGAGTTATCATTACAGCGAACACCACCGCCACCACCTGTGACGTAAACTAATACGTTACTGCAACCTGAAGGTTTACTCCATGTTCCTGAAGAACCAGAAGTAGACTTACTGTTCCAAGTACCGTTCTGTGATGTATAAACGTTGATGCTTATCAAAGCACCTTCAATAGTAAAGTTCTCGTATGAACTTCCGTTCCATAGTTTAAATGAACCAGAAGAAACGTCGATAACGTTACTTCCTCCTGTGCTTTGGATTTGATCAACCCTTAAAATGCCAGCCATAATTACTTACTCTTAATTAATACTCCAGTATCCACCGCTATTTATGGTAATGGTATATCCATTATTTATAGTGATTGGTCCGATACTTTGACAGTTATCTCCATTGTTAATGGATATGTTTTCCGAAATGTTATTACGGTTTCTCTTAATAATACCGTATGTGTCGATCCACTGTTTGTCTCCATTAGCACGAAGAACAACAGATCTCTGACCACTTGATAGACCAACGGAATCACTGTCAATGTTTAATCCGTTTTGTCCTCTAACTTCTACTCTGTAAGATGTCTGTACTTGGTCACTACCTGAGTAGAATGTCCATGTACCACCGTTACCATCACATGAACCCATACTGGTATCATTGTCAGATCTCCAGTAGAAGTTGTCACCTGTTCTAAAGTATGTGTGAGAGTTGTTACCAAAGTAGAATCTTGGTTGTCCACCATCATCATTCAACCATGTGTTAACACTAGCACCCAAGTATGGAAGGTTAAGTGCAGTATAACCATCAAGTAGATCTGCGTTAAGGTTAGTACATACAGTTGTTGATGAAACAGCGATTGGTGCAGTACCAGTTGCAACAGTAGATTTAAGTTGACTGCTAGCTTCAACTGTACCACCAACCATTAGTTGTGATCCACTACCAGTGCTTACACCAGATCCTTTGTTAATGAATACTCTACCAGTTGCAGAGTAAATTGCAAGTGATGCATTTAACTTAGCATTATTTTGGAATGATGTGGATAGAGCACCACTTGCATCACTAAATCTTCTAATAGCAAACCATGACTGGTCACTATCATCAGCACCCATCTGCCAACCTGTATCGTTGTCAGTATCGGTAAATGTCATGAAGCATGATGAACCATCAGCACCACCTGTAATTCTACCGTAACCTGATCTACCATCTCTGAAGTCAAAGAATGCAGTAGCAGAACTAGCATTACCCTCAGCAACAATTTCAAGAGGTGAACCAGGATTGCTGTCGCCAATACCTATTCTACCGTTACGGAAGTAAACATTGTTATATGATAGGTATGTACCATTATAACCGAATGCATTACCATCATTACCAAATTTAATATATCCAACAGTAGCATCATTTCTACCTTGAAGTGATAAGGTATTGGTTGTACTCTTACCTAAGTTAATACCAGAAGAACCAGCGAGTTGTAATGTTGATGTACCAGTATTGTTAAAGATACCTTGGTCACCTGTTAAGTCATTAACTGTTAAGTGTCCAGATCCATCTCTACGTGCAATTGTATTTGCAGTAGCAGCTGTTGCTTGTGTAAATCCATCTAAGTAATGAGCGTCTAGCTGAGATGAACTACCATCGTTTCCTGCGTGCCACATGGTGTTACCATTGACGGTAATGTCACCAGTGTTAATTCTGATAGTACCATTTCCGTTATTAGTATTACCACCAGAGATAATAAACTGTACATCGTATGCAGGTGCCTGACCAGATGATCTAAAGTCTATTGTTGGAGTTGTTGAAACAGATGCCTTACCAATTTGTAATTTAGCACCTGCAGCAGCATCACGTAATCCAATCACTGTG
>CERB01021450.1_pt1 | contig 11276 bp, 10 predicted proteins | sample 356271 | NCBI WGS metagenome assembly CERB01 (sample SAMEA2621155, study PRJEB7988) | marine metagenome | isolation source: saline water (ENVO:00002010), including
TTTCAACTCTATGAGAGACCTATTTCTCTGAGTCTTTTATACAGAGTATTTCTACTTATCCCGAGAGCTGCTGCAGTTTTAGACTTATTCCCATTGAACCTTGTGTAAACTGAAATTAGCTCGTCTTTGTCGTTGGATTTTTTTCGAGCTGCTATTTCACTTGGGTTTTCAGATGTTACATTTATGGAGGCAACAGGTATCGTTTGTTCGTCATTTTTATTCACATCTTGCAAAAAGTCCTCAGGTAAGTGCCATTCTTGTATTGGCTCATTATCAGCCATTGCTTGAGCTATTTGAAGCACGCTTATTAATTGTCTGACGTTGCCCGGCCACGGGTGATTATTGAAGAGATTGAGTATTTTATCTGAAAGTGGAAAAACCAATTCACTCCCATGTTGCAGCGCATTCACTTGTTGAAATAATTGTCTTCTGTCTCTCCGTTCTCGAAGCGGAGGAAGATGGATATTAAGACCGCTCACTCTGTAAAAAAGATCCTGCCGGAAATTGCCATTATCAATTTCCTTTTTCAAATCTCTATTCGTCGCAGAAACTAGTTTTATGTCTACCTCATAGGATTCTGTTGAGCCAAGCGGCGTTACAGTTCTTTCTTGCAATACTCTTAGTAACCGCCCTTGAACATTTAGCGGCATTTCTCCAATTTCATCGAGAAAAAGTGTCCCACCATTTGCCTTTCTTATCAGACCAATCGAGCCCTTAACGTTGGCGCCGGTGAATGCCCCTTTTTCGTATCCGAAAAGCTCGGATTCAACGAGATCGTTTGGAATTGCAGCGCAATTCACTGCAACAAGTGGGAACTGTTGCCTAACACTATAGTTATGTAAACACTGAACAAAAACTTCCTTTCCAACTCCGGTTTCTCCATGTACGAGTATTGGTAAGGCTTTGTTGACAATTCGTTTTGCTTGGCTTATCTGCTTATCAACGAAGGGATCGCCAAATGAAAAGGTATCAAGGGTTACCCTGTTGTTTTTATTATCGCTTTGACTGTCATTGCTTACATCACTTTCGGTGCGTACGGAAAAATTAATTTCTTCTCGTTTTGATTTATTACGAAGATTTAGTTTAATGACTGGTCGCTTGAGCTGACCATACATTTTATATTTACCGACTGCGGTAACCTCGAAGATTATACCCTCGGGTTGATTTCTTAAATCTCTGATGGTTACGTTCAATATATCTTCGATGTGTACTTTCAACAACTCAAATTTGAGTAGTGTTTCCGCGCGATTATTTGCTGCTACTACTCTCCCAATGTCGTCGAATATTATTAATCCAGACCACTGACTATCGACATTTTCAGCATTTGTATTGAAGGTGAAAATATAGTGGTTCTGGTTGTGCTGATTGAACAGCAGTCTATTTTCAATTCCTTGAGACATCAATTTGACAAGCCCGAGGGTGTGAGCTTGCGGTAAGTAGGAGTCACTTGTGATATCGAGCATACCAATGAGCTGTCGGTTTGCATCATAAATTGGTGCTGCAGAACCAACCATAAACCTATTTATCTTAAAATAGTGTTCGTCTCGCTGTACCTGAATGGCCTTACCAGTGACTAATGAGGTTCCGATAGCATTTGTACCGATAAACTTCTCATTCCAGTCTACGCCTGCTTCGAAGAAGGGTTTGTGCTTGTTAGGCAAAAATCTTTTATCTCCCCAACTATTTAGCGCGAAACCGTTATTATCGGTTAGTATTATTAGGCAGTTTGCATTTGATAGGATGTTTTGGTAATAAGGAAGCACTTCTGAATTCGTTGTTACAACTAACTCTCTATATATCTGGCTCAGATCTTTTATCTCACTTAAAGGAAGCGACTCTAGTATAGGCTCTTCGCTTTGCGTAAGACCGTGTTCTGCACACCGACGCCATGACTCTTTGATTATTTTTTCGCTTTGCATGCTATTGTGCTTCTTACATCTAACTACAACTCAGACCTTGCTTCTCATCACATCGGTGTTAACAAACTTAACATTCAACACTGATGTATCGCCTCAAATTCGTATCTGAATTCTTGATACGCTCATCACTCAATAATATCTGTTAACTGTTACAAAGGCTACTTTTTGTTCATATATAACGGGTGATGTATTTTTTGATATTAAAATCAATAGCTTATTCTATTTCTTGAAATGGTTAATTGACAGTCTTAATAATTGTTGTTCAATTTGATGACACTAAGGTTGTTCAATATTGAACAAAAAAATGAACAATGAGCAATAACATTTCGTTTACTTTTGAACACACTTACACAAAATGATTGTAAACTGGATGTGTCGCTCAGTTTGGTGCTAAATAAAATAAATTCATAAATATCAATGCTATATGATTTGCCAAAAGTGTTCATGATAGAAATGTTAAAAACTTGGCCTACTATCTGCAAAAGTCTTCACAGTTTATTTAAATTAGAACCGCACCATAGGGGGGATAATGTCATTAGAATTAAAAAACGTTAGCCACGTCGTAGGGGCTGAAACGTATCTAGATGATATAAGCGTAACGCTCAACCAAGGCTCGTTTAATGTGCTGCTTGGTAGAACGCTAGCTGGGAAAACTACGTTGATGAGAATCATGGCGGGTATAGAGGCTCCCACAAGCGGCTTAATAGTGATGGACGGTGTGGATGTGACGGGAGTACCTGTTCAACAACGCAACATTTCAATGGTTTATCAACAGTTCATTAATTACCCAAATCTAACAGTGTTTGAGAACATCGCGTCGCCGTTAAGGTTAGCGAAAATCAAAGAGAGTGAGATTACAAGAAGGGTAAAAGAGACCGCTGACATTCTTCAAATTTCACAGTTCCTTAATCGATTTCCGTTAGAGCTATCTGGAGGTCAGCAACAAAGGACTTCAATGGCTCGTGCGTTAGTCAAAGACGCGAGTTTGATTCTGTTTGATGAGCCACTCGTTAACCTCGATTACAAACTTCGTGAAGAACTCAGAGCTGAGTTACGAACGATTTTCAAAGAGCGAAATTGTATAGCTGTTTATGCAACAACAGAGGCTAACGAAGCTCTGGCGCTTGGCGGTGAAACAACGCTTCTCCACGAGGGTAAGCTATTACAGAATGGAAAGTCTCAGAGCGTTTATAAGTTTCCAGAGCGGATTGAGTCTGCAAAACTATTCAGTGAGCCTCCCATGAATCTTGTGCCTGGTTCATTGACAGAAAATGAAATTAGTTTTGACGGTAGCGTTCACTTTCCTATTGATGATTCCATGAAGGTATTACCTAAAAAAGACTATGTCTTTGGTATCCGTCCCAATCATCTAAGTTTGTCACCAGTTAGTGATAAGGATATTGAATTATCCATGATTGTTGAGCTTGCTGAAATCAGTGGCTCCGAAACGTTTATCCACGTATACAAAGACGGCTTTTCGCTAGTGTTGCAGCTAGAGGGTGTTGTTGATTTGCATATCAATAGTCAAATAAGTGTCTATCTGCCACCAAACAAGCTTTTTGTCTTCGATAAAAATGGAAAAACAGTTAAGTTTCCCAGCGCGGAAGTGGAGGTATAAACGTGGCTGAAATACATCTTAAATCTCTTGCTCATAGCTACAGTAAGAACCCAACAAACTCATCTCACTATGCTATCAGGGAGATGGATCATATTTGGGAAGACGGCGGCGCTTATGCACTGCTAGGCCCGTCAGGTTGTGGAAAAAGTACACTGCTCAATATTATCTCAGGCCTCCTTTCTCCTTCAGAAGGGCAAGTTCTTTTTGACGGAGTGGAGGTTAACAATATTCCGCCAGAAGATAGGAACATTGCTCAGGTCTTCCAATTTCCTGTGATATACGATTCGATGACCGTATTCGACAATTTGGCTTTCCCACTTAGAAACATGAAGGTACCCGAAGTTAGAGTAAACACAAGGGTTAACGAAATTGCTGAGGTGCTTGAGTTAAACGATTTATTGTCCAAGAGAGCTAAGAATCTTACGGCTGATGAGAAGCAGAAAGTATCGATGGGGCGCGGGCTTGTAAGAAGTGATGTATCAGCAATCCTTTTCGATGAGCCGCTAACTGTTATAGATCCGCATCTAAAGTGGAAGTTGCGTAGAAAGCTAAAGCAAATCCATGAGCAATTCAATATTACCATGGTGTACGTGACGCATGACCAACTAGAGGCGTCTACTTTTGCAGATAAAATAGCGGTTATGTATGGTGGTCAGATCGTCCAGTTCGGTACACCGCGAGAGTTGTTTGAGCGTCCAAATCATGCATTTGTCGGGTATTTTATTGGTAGCCCGGGTATGAACTTGGTCGAGGTAGAGCGATGGGAAGGCGGTGTTGTTTTTAACTCTACGCGAGTTCCCTTGGACGATTCTATAAATGCAATCCTTAACGAGTCCACGTCCACTAATATCAAAATCGGCATTCGCCCCGAATTTGTACATGTTTGGGAAGAACCTACTGACGGCGCGTTCGAGTGCAACCTCAAGGTAGTTGAGGACCTAGGCACGTACAAAATTTTAACCATCGAACTTGATGGTGTTGAATTCAAGGCGCGAATCGAGGAAGACGCTCCCGTGCCAGCTCAAAAAGTTTACATTAGTTTCCCAGAGCAATGGTTGAAAGTGTATTTAGATGAGTATCTTGTGGATCCAAACTTTGAGGCATTGGAGGGCTCACAGTAATGAATAAAGTTCAAAATAATAAAGCGTGGTTGCTTGTTTTACCGGTCTTTGTGCTGGTCGCTTTTTCAGCGATCATACCGATAATGACGGTTGTTAACTACTCTGTGCAGGATATCTTTGATCAGAACAACGCTTATTTTGTAGGTGCTGAGTGGTATCGAGAAATGTTGAGCAGTCCAAGATTGTTAGATTCTTTGTTGCGTCAATTTGGATTCTCTTTTGCTGTTTTGGCAATACAAATCCCACTTGGGATCGGTGTTGCTTTGATGATGCCATCCAAAGGGCGTATGGCTGCTGTTTGGTTAATTATCGTAGCAATCCCGCTACTTATCCCTTGGAACGTTGTGGGAACTATTTGGCAAGTATTTAGCAGAGAGGACATAGGTTTGTTCGGCTGGTCAGTCAATGCTATCGGTATCGACTACAATTACGCGTCTAGTCCTTTCGCTGCGTGGTTCACTGTGGTCTTGATGGATGTATGGCATTGGACTTCTTTGATAGCGCTCCTTTGCTACTCTGGACTCAGAGCCATTCCGGAAGCCTTCTATCAAGCAGCGAGAATTGATAGAGCCTCTCGTTGGGCAATATTCCGATACGTACAGCTACCAAGATTAAGAAGCGTTTTGATCATCGGCGTACTTTTACGATTCATGGATAGTTTCATGATTTACACAGAGCCGTTTGTTCTAACGGGCGGTGGTCCAGGAAACTCAACAACGTTCTTAAGTCAGGAGCTAACAAAGATGGCGATCGGGCAGTTTGACCTGGGACCAGCTGCTGCGTTCTCACTCATCTACTATCTGATTGTGCTTTTAGTCTGCTATTTGTTTTTCACAATCATTACACATCAAGACAAAGTTAAATAGGGAAGGCCGATGGAAGACAACAAATATAAGAAGTTTGGTATATCAGCTTTCGGTGTGTTTCTTTTCTTACCGATATACTGGTTAATCAATATGTCATTCAAGACAAATGAAGAAATATTGGGGGGGCTAACGTTATGGCCGCACAACTTTACGTTTGACAATTACATTCAAATCTTTAGTGACCCGTCGTGGTACATGGGTTATGTAAATTCAATTGTGTATGTATGTATTAACTTGGCTATAACGCTTGCTCTGGCACTACCTGCTGCATATGCATTTAGTCGTTATAAATTTATAGGTGACAAGCATCTGTTCTTTTGGCTACTCAGTAACAGAATGGCGCCTCCGGCAGTATTCTTGTTACCTTTTTTCCAGCTATATAGCTCAGTGGGTCTGTTTGATACACACATAGCCGTTGCACTGGCACATTGTTTATTTTCTGTACCTTTAGCCGTTTGGATCCTAGAAGGGTTTATGTCTGGGGTACCAAAAGAGGTTGATGAGATTGCATATATTGATGGTTACAGCTTTCCGAAGTTCTTTGTGAAAATTTTCCTACCAATGATTCGGTCGGGTATCGGTGTTACTGCATTCTTTTGTTTTATGTTCTCGTGGGTTGAGCTATTGCTCGCTAGAACGCTAACTTCTGTTGAGGCGAAACCAATTGCAGCCATTATGACTCGGACGGTTGGTGCTGCTGGTATTGACTGGGGGCTTTTAGCTGCCGCTGGTGTACTAACAATAATCCCAGGCGTCGTAGTCGTTTGGTTCGTAAGAAACCATGTTGCGAAGGGTTTCGCACTGGGTAGAGTTTAGGTCGTCAGGTTGGAGAATAAATTATGAATTGGATGGCGTGGACACCATTAACTGTAGCTTTCTTTTGCGTCATTGCGATGATACTTATCGGGATGACTATTTTTGAAGTAAAGAGGCCGTGTAAGGAAAGAAAAGGCTTTCTACCCATAGAGACAACGCGCGGTGACCGTTTGTTCATAGGGCTTTTGGCTAGCGGTTACATACACCTAGCGTTTATCGCATTTACACAACTATCACTATACATTGCGCTCGCGTTGTCTGTGGTGTGGTTAGTGTCCGTATTGAGGTGGGGATAAAAAGTGAATTTAGGAGCACTGGCCAATCTAAATTGGGAAAAGAGCAGCCAGTGCACCTAAAAACCTGCGTAAGCGCAGGAAGCGACGTGTCGATGTGACTCGACACCAACTGCTGTAAAATTCACACAGTATGCTACTGGACGGAGTTTATCAGCAAAATATAACAATCTCAAAATAATGAGGTCATTAAACATGATACTAAAAAGACTCAAACTGGCTGTATTTGTAAGCTCAGCGCTCACACTCGGAGCAACATCACTGGCAGCCATTGCTGATCCGTCTACAGATATTGCGGAACGACTGATTTCAACAGAATTCACGGAGTCGACACTCACTAAGCAAGAGCAAATGGAAGAGTTAATGTGGTTCGTTAATGCCGCTAAACCTTTTCAGGGAATGACAATAAATGTAGCGTCTGAAACGATTGCTACTCACGAGTATGAATCTCAGGTTTTAGCACGCGCGTTTAGTGAACTCACCGGTATTACTGTCGTCCACGATTTAATCCAAGAAGGTGATGTTGTTGAAAAACTGCAAACTCAAATGCAATCTGGCCGTAACATTTATGACGCGTACATTAATGATTCCGATCTTATTGGGACTCATTTCAGATATGGGAAAGTGGTTCCTGTGTCAGATATGATTGAAAACGAAGCCAAAAACCTGACACTGCCGACTCTAGATCTGCAGGACTTTATTGGTCTCGACTTTACAACAGGACCAGACGGTAAGTTGTACCAACTACCTACACAGCAGTTCGCTAATTTGTACTGGTTTAGGGCTGATTGGTTTGAGCGCGAAGACCTTAAAAAGCAATTTAAAGAAATTTATGGGTATGAGCTTGGCGTACCACTTAATTGGTCGGCTTATGAAGATATTGCGGACTTTTTTACCAATACTGTTAAGAGTCTAGATGGTGAGCGTGTATACGGTCATATGGACTACGGTAAGAAGGATCCTTCACTAGGTTGGAGGTTTACTGATGCATGGTTCTCAATGGCTGGTGCGGGTGATGCAGGGTTACCGAACGGGATTCCGGTAGATGAGTGGGGAATTCGAGTCGAGGGTTGTAGACCTGTTGGCGCGAGTGTTTCTCGAGGCGGAGCAACCAATGGTCCGGCGGCTGTGTATGCGACAACTAAATACGTTGACTGGCTGAAGGACTATGCGCCACCACAAGCGCAAGGAATGACTTTTTCCGAGGCTGGGCCAGTTCCTTCTCAAGGTAATGTTGCGCAACAGATTTTTTGGTATACCGCTTTCACCGCGGCTATGACTACTCCTAGTTTACCTGTCGTTAATGACGATGGTACACCAAAATGGAGAATGGCTCCGTCTCCCAAGGGGCCATACTGGGAAGAGGGTATGAAGTTGGGGTATCAAGATGCTGGTGCGTGGACGTTTATGAGTTCCACACCTGAAAAGCGTCGTCTTGCTGCTTGGCTATACGCTCAGTTTACTGTTTCAAAAACGGTTTCACTAATGAAGACGTTGAATGGCTTAACACCTATTCGTGAGTCTGACCTCAACTCTGATCAAATGACAGAAGCTGCACCTAAGCTTGGCGGGCTTGTAGAATTCTATAGAAGCCCAGCACGATCGCAGTGGACACCTACCGGAACCAATGTTCCAGACTATCCGAAACTTGCACAGCTGTGGTGGCAGAATGTTGCTGAAGCAGCAAGTGGCGAGAAAACTCCACAAGAAGCACTAGACAACCTTGCTCGGGCACAGGACCGAGTTATGCAAAGGCTTGAAAGAGCTAATGTTCAAGGCGAGTGCGGTCCTAAACTCAATGAAGAGCGTGATCCAGAATACTGGTTAAACCAGCCTGGTGCACCTAAAGCACGTTTGGAAAATGAGAAGCCACAAGGCAGAACTATTGCCTATGAGGAACTTCTAGAGAGCTGGAAAGCTGATTAGTTTTCAATCGTAGCCAACATTTAAAATAATCCCTCTGTTTCTCTCAGAGGGTAGAAATTTAGCGAGACAGCAGATGGTGCTTCCATCTGCTGCGCTCTCGCTCGCAAGAATAAAGGTAACAAAAATGATTAATTTCTCAAAAAACTCAACTTCAAAAGCGTTGTTCGTATTGACGTCGGCAGGCGTTTTTGCCTCCTCTCAGGCGTTAGCCGGTGTATCTCTGGAATCAGACGGCGGTTGGAGCACTGATATCTATGGTTCGGTTCCAGTGTTCGTTGTTTATACCGACAACGATGACGCTGAAAAGGGCTTTAGAGTGCAATCTGGATTTAATCCAGCCAACATAAATTTTAGTGTTTCAGCACCTGAGATGGAAAGTGGGATTACAGTTTCTGGTCATTTCCAAATTGATACGCACTTGCAAGGTAGTGGAGTACAAAACAATGGACTGTTTGAGAGCCGTATAGCGAACATCAAAGTGAGCGGTGATTTCGGTACGCTCACATTCGGTAAGGATTTTGGCGTATTCAATAGTAGTGCGATTGGTGATCTATCAAGTCAACGTGGCGTTGGTTGGTTGGGCGGTGGCGCAGACACTGCAAATACAACTGGTGGGCGAATTGGTACGGGTTACGTTTATGCAAACTTTAACCCGCAAGTGAAGTTCACATCCAAGGATTACAACGGATTAAGTTTCAAGATTGCCATGATCAACCCAGAGGAGCCCCAGGATGCTTCTGTCGAGACTGATAGCCCGCGACTTGAGGCTCAGGTCAACTATTCAATGCCTATTGAAAGTGGTGCTTTATCTGTGTGGTCTGGATTGTTCCAACAAGCTGTAAGTGTCACTGGCGAGAATGCGTTCGATTACGACATGCAGGGTTACGATATAGGTGCAAATATCGAATTAGCTGGCTTCGGGCTTACGTTGAATTATACAGATACAACTGGAATCGGAGCTGATGGTCTCTATGGCGGAACGATTGAAGATGCTGATGTTGATGCAACTCAGTGGTACGTCGAAACCTACTATACGTTTGGTAAGTACACCGTAGGTGCAAGTTATGGTGAGGGTAGTCAAGATGCCCGTGAAGCCGATGCCGAAAGCGGTCTTGCAGCTGTAGGTGAGGTTGATAATGAGCTTTCGATGCTGTTCGTGAATTATCAGATGTCTCCTCAATTTAGATTGATAGGTGAACTACAAGACTACTCGTCTACCGTACAGGACGATTACTCTGCCATTGTAGTCGGGTTTCAATACGATTTTTGATTTATGACGCTGGGGCTCCTAATAGGAGCCCCCATTTAGTTATATCGTCTTTCAACTCAATAATTACTTAATAGTGGACAGCGCAAAAAGATGGGTGATCAGGTTAAAGTTAAACTAGAAATGATCAAGCGAATTACTAGAGATCATGGTTTTATTGCAGCGTTAGATCAAAGTGGTGGAAGTACACCTAGCGCGCTAAAACGTTATGGTGTTTCTTTAGGTCTTTATGAAGATGCAGATGGGATGTTCGATTATGTTCACGATATGCGTTCAAGACTTATTAAAGACGATGCTTTCAACAAGGATTATGTTACTGGAGCCATATTGTTCGAGGATACTGTGGACCGTCTGATAGATGGTATACCAACATCAGAGTACCTATGGCAAAACAAAAAAATTGTTCCATTTCTTAAAATTGATTGTGGCCTTAGGGATACAAAGAATGGCGTGCAAGTGATGAAGTATATTCATGACTTGGATTCAAAGTTAGACAAGGCGAACGCGCATAACATATTCGGAACCAAAATGCGCTCCCTGATACATGAGCCAGACCCAGAAGGTATTAAATTAATCGTTAAGCAACAGTTTGCGATCGCCAAAATTATTATTTCAAAAGGGCTAGTTCCGATTATAGAGCCGGAAGTGTCTATTTTTTGTGAAGACAAGACCCTAGCGGAACAAATCCTAAAACAGGAAATCTCATCAAAGCTTGAGGAACTAGATAGTTCACAGGTGGTGATGCTCAAGATAACAATTCCTGAAGAACCAAACTTCTACTCTGACTTCACCTCTCACCCAAATGTACTAAAAGTTATCGCGCTCTCTGGTGGGTACAAGAGAGCAGAAGCGTGTTACAAGCTAGCCAAGAACGACAAAGTAGCGGCGAGTTTCTCTCGCGCTTTGCTTGAGGGGCTGTTTTTCTTTCAGTCTGCCGAAGACTATACCCGACAGCTGGCTTATAACGTTAGTTCAATTTTCGATGCCTCCGCCTGAGTAATCACGATGAACACATTAAACTTAGCTTCCATCGCTATCATTCTAAAAATACCGTGTCTGCGTCTAGCCACGATATTGCTGGTTTTTGCAATGGGAAAGCTATCAAACTTGTTTGAATGTGTATGTTTTGGCGTTTTCTACTTGAGTCGGACTTATAGTTGCATTAGCCAGTGCAACACTATTTTCAATAAGCCTCTTGTGCTTCTACGCGCTCATTTGAGCGGATTATCAATAACAATAAAAATAATAAGAAGAGTAATTGTGTCGGACGACTGATACCTAAACAGTGTCCGACCCTTTTTTCGTGCAGCTATCAAAGTTACAGACTTATCAACAACGAATCTCAAATATTTTTGATTCGATCAGCGAGTCGTTTCGACAACACGCTAACCGAGTCAAACTACTATCAAATGATATCAGCTAGGGCTGTTTTTGATTTTGGTCGAAATGT
>CERB01002122.1_pt1 | contig 11268 bp, 9 predicted proteins | sample 356271 | NCBI WGS metagenome assembly CERB01 (sample SAMEA2621155, study PRJEB7988) | marine metagenome | isolation source: saline water (ENVO:00002010), including
GCAATATCTACTCTTGCTGGATATTCTCCAATTTTTGTTATTGGCTCCTTAACTGCTTATTTGATAAGTCAAAGATTCGATGTTTGGGTCTTCCATAAACTTAAGGTTATGACTGATGGAAAATATTTATGGCTAAGAAATAACTTATCAACTTTATCTTCTCAAGCCCTTGATACTTTCCTATACACCTTTGTTTGGGTAGTAGCCGGAGAACTTTCTTTTGCAGCAGCCTTCGGAATAGCTTTAACAAAATATGTGTTTAAGGTCATAATTGCACTTATAGATACTATATTTATCTATTGGGTTAGGAAATGGTAAAAAAGAAGAATTTTAGGTCAATTGCTATATCAACTTCATCAAGTGAAAAGAATATACCAATAATTGCCAAACAACTTATCGAAGTTCTAAGTAATAAAGAAATAGAAATTTTATTAGATAAGAACTTGTCCTTAGAAACGAATAAAAAATATAAATCTTATTCAGAAAAATCCATTATTCAAAGAGCCGATTTGGTTATTGCTATAGGTGGAGATGGAACTATGCTTAATGCTTCTAGAAGGTATGGCTCAAAAGGAATTCCTATTTTGGGAATTAACTTAGGAAAGTTAGGATTTTTAACAGATATTGCTCCTGAGGAATTAACTTCTTCAATTATTAAAGTAATTGAGAATGATTACATAGAAGATAAGAGATTCTTTCTTGAAGCAGCAGTATCTAATAAAAAAGAAAGTTTCTTAGCTCTAAATGAAGTTGTTGTGCATTCAGGTGCTATTGCTCAATTAATTGAATACAACTTATTCGTAAATGATGAATTTGTTTATAGGCAAAAGGCAGACGGGATAATAATCTCATCACCAACTGGTTCAACAGCTTATTCTTTATCAGGCGGGGGCCCAATCATTCATCCAAATCTAGATGTTCTTATTCTAATGCCTATGTTTCCGCAAACTTTAAGTTCTAGTCCTCTAATAGTTAGTGCAGAGAGCTCAATAAGGATAGAGCTTTTAGATAAAGCTAATGAGAAGCATCTTAGTTTTGATAGTCACAACAGTATTTCATTAAATGGAGAGGCCAAGGTATTAATGAGTAAAGCGCAATCTGAGTTAACTTTAATTCATCCTAAGGATCATAATTTTTATGAAAGCTGTCGTAATAAATTAGGATGGAGCTCCAGTCACATAAAGGAATGACCTAGAAAATTTTAAATTCTAGTCTCACCATTAAGTTGTTTTCATTTATGTTAATTAGGCCTTCCTCTTTTAATTCTAGGTATTCTAGAAAAACACTAGTACGTTCTCCAAAACTAGTATGCAAAGTTATTTCATAACCATTTATTTCCTTTATTGAATTTCCCCAATAATTTGTTTGATTTAGATTTTCATTTATTGAACTTTTAAAAACTTTAAATTTAAAAAGACTTGAATCATTTAATTCTTGGAAATAAGTTAAAGTTGACTTTGATGAATCAGCATCTATAGACGCACCGATAGGTTTTTTATAATACCTATAGCCATCTTTATAGATTCCATGGTTATAAGCGATATTATGGATTCTTACACCTCGATAAGTTGAATTGACATCGGTATCAGTATGTTCAAGAATAATTTTATTATTATTTTCTAAGAAATTTAATTTATAACTAAGGCCTAGGTTATAGATGGTTTTAGTTGGAAGTAGATTTGATTCATCCTCGCCAACTATTTGACCGAATATTTCTAAATTTGAGCCTTTTAGCATTCTTAAGGTAAAGTCTCCTCCAGCTAACTGGTTTCCAGGTTCGTTATTTTCTGTTATTCCATCATCCCCTCTGTTATCTCTTCCTATAGTGAAATTCCATAATGTTTCCAAGTCTTCTGGTCTGCCTTTACCGCCAATCTGACCTGTCCTAAATAATGAGAAATCGAATCTAGGATGTGGCTTAAAGGAAATGTATGCACCAATGAGTTTTGTTTTGGGTATATGTCTATTTTCTTCTAACTGATTAACAAATAATTCATAATTTATAGGTCCTAATTTATCAAGAAAAAGTATGTCTAGTTTTGTAGCTAAATTATTTCCAAAAGAAATTCCTGGAGATGGCCGTGCATTATTAGAATAAATCAAACTATTGTCCCAAGAGGAAGACCACCATCTTGACATTCTACCTATAGAAAAAATCTTATTATAAGCTGTATAAGAAATATATGATTCATCAAGTTGAATATCATCTGAATTAGAATCATTAAATTTAATGCCTCTAATCTTCAAAGCCCAGTTTGAAGAAGTAGTACCGAAGTCTATAAAAAGACCATCATCCTCATTTTGTCTAAATCCAAAATCTTGAAATTTTTTGTTCGATCCTGAAGAAATAAAACCCAATTTAAAAGAAGATTTGTTTATTCTTTCATGAATTTCATCTTTCAAATTTGTAATTAATGCTGCGCATTTATTTGTAGTTTTTGAAAGATCAATGTTTTCTATTTCATCATAAACGTTACTCAGGTTATAAGGAAACTTAGAGTAGTTAGGTAAATTTACATTGCATTGAATTAAAGAATCTAACTTAAAACGCAATTGAACATCTTCAGTTGTAAGCCATGGGGACGTATGAAGCAAAAAGGGTAAAGCCAAAAGCAATAAAGGCATTCTTTTCATATTGTTATTATCTCAAATAACTAACAGAAAGGATTATTATTTTATTTCTTGTTTATATCTTAATTCGTTTGTCTGTTAGACTGGTACAAATAGAAAAAAGAATGCTAATAAGGCTCATTGATTTTTTTACTCCTTTACTACACTTCTTGCCCCCCGAAGTCTCACATAAAATTGCTCTTCTTTCATTAAAATTCTTACACGCTTTCGGCTGGAAGGGTGTTCCTAACAATCAAGAACCATTAGATGTATTAAATATGAGGTTTGGTAATCGATTAGGTCTTGCTGCGGGTTTAGATAAAAATGGAGACTACTTAGAACCTTTAAGTAAGCTAGGCTTTAGTTTTATAGAAGTTGGTACTGTTACTCCTAGACCTCAGCCAGGTAATCCAAAACCAAGACTTTTTAGATTTTCTAAAGATCAAGTATTAATAAATCAAATGGGATTTAACAATAAAGGTGTAGATTACTTAGTAGAAAAATTAAAGAGAGTGTCTTTAGATTGTAAATTGGGTATTAGCGTAGGTAAAAATTTCGACACCCCAAATGAAAATGCTCTCGAAGATTATTTAAATTGTTTAATTAAGGTTTATAAATATGCTGATTATGTAGCTATAAACATCTCTTCGCCAAATACAAAGGATCTAAGAGAGCTTCAATCTGAAGATCATTTAAAGATTCTACTGAATGGACTAACAGAACAAAGGGTGAAATTAGAGAAAGATTTTGGATATAAACCTTTTTTAGTAAAAGTGTCTCCCAATCTAACTAAAGAACAAGTAGAGTTAATGTCTCAAGTTATAAAGTCCAACGAAATCGATGGACTAATTTGTACCAACACTTCAAATGTTCATGAGTATGAACCACGAGGAGCTGGAATGAGTGGTATGAATTTGCTGACTATTTCCAATGAAGTACTAAGTCAATTTAGAGAACTTCTTGGTAGAGATTTTCCAATTATTGCCTCTGGAGGTGTCATGGATGGGAGCTCCTATGAAAGTAAGATTGTTTGCGGAGCAGATTTAGTTCAAGTTTATACAGGTATCATCTTTAATGGACCTGGTTTAATTAAGAAACTTGCTAATAAAACTTAATTAAACAAAATATTTTTCTTGACAGAAGGTACCAAACTGAATTGTTATAAAAAAGGAAATTAATAAATATGAACTCAGTTGTTGTTGTTGAATCTCCTGCCAAGGCCAAAACTATAGAAGGCTATTTAGGAGATAGTTATAGCGTAATTGCCTCTTTTGGACATGTTAGGGACATGGAAGAAAAAGATGGTGCAGTTGTCCCTGGAGATTGGACTAATATTAAATGGTCATTAAATAAGAGAGGAAAACAACAAGTTGATGAAATTCTTTCTCTAATCAGAAATGCTGATAGATTAATTCTAGCTACTGACCCAGATAGAGAAGGAGAAGCTATAGCGTGGCATATTTGCCAATTACTCGAAGAAAAAAAAGTCCTTGAAGATAAACAAGTTTATAGGGCTGTTTTTAATTCAATCACTAAAAACTCCATTACTGAATCTATAAACAACCTCAAAGAAATAGATATCGATAGAGTTGAGTCTTACTTAGCTAGGCGAGTATTAGATTATTTGGTGGGCTTTAATATCTCACCTTTATTATGGAGAAGACTTCCAGGAGCAAGATCGGCAGGAAGAGTTCAGTCTGTAGCTCTTAAGTTAATTTGTGAGAGAGAAGCGGAGAGGGAAATATTTGATCCCCAAGAGTACTGGTCAATAACTGGAAAATTTTTAACCAAATCTGGTGAGGCGGTGAATGCAAATCTTAATTCGGTTAATAAAACCAAATTAAAAAAATTTGATATACCTTCTGAATTAAGAGCACAAGAAATCCTTAAGGAAGTAAATTCTCTAAATTTCTCAATTTCAGAGATAAATAAAAAACCTATAAAGAGAAATCCAAGACCACCATTTATAACTTCTACGATGCAACAAGAGGCAGCAAGGAAGCTTAGGTTTTCTGCTGACCATACCATGAGGGTAGCTCAGACTCTTTATGAGCAAGCTCTAATTACTTATATGAGAACAGACAGTACTAATGTTGTTGGTGAAGCTATTAGTGAAATGAGGCAGCTAATCAAAACTAAATATGGAGATGATTATTTACCAAGTAGTCCAAAATTTTATTCTAAAAAAAATCAACAAGCGCAAGAAGCTCATGAGGCAGTTCGTCCAACTCAAGTTAATATAACACCAAAAGAAAGCGGACTTAGAGGCGATGAGCTAAAGCTTTACTCTTTAATATGGAATAGGGCTATATCTAGTCAGATGGAAAGCGCGAAATTAACTCAAACTGAAGTTTTTATAGATTCGCATGATAAAGAATTTACTTTTAAAGCTAATGGCTCTCAGGTTGTATTTAAAGGTTTTTTAGAGGTATATGAAGAGGGATCAGACGATCAACAGGAAGATGATCCCAAAGAATACAGATTACCTTCTAATTTAAATATAAATGATTCTTTGGATAAAGAAGTTATAGAATCAGATCAACATTTCACTAAACCACCAGCTAGATATACGGAGGCTTCTTTAATTAAGGAGCTTGAAGAGAAGGGCATTGGAAGACCGTCAACTTACGCTTCGATAATGAATTCAATAAAGAAAAGAGATTATGCTTCCCTAGAAAACAAGCAGTTTAAACCGGCAAGTAGAGGAAGGGTTGTCGTTAGTTTTTTAGATGCTTATTTTTCAGATTATTTTAAATATGAGTTCACAGCAGAAATGGAGGAATCTCTAGATTATATAGCCAAGGGAGATCAAGAGTGGACAACTTTGCTAGATAATTTTTGGAATGGCTTTGGCCCTAATTTAGAAGAAGTTTTAGCTCTATCTAACAGACAGGTATTAGATAAATTAAATTCATCACTTAAAGTACAACTATTTCCAACAGGTGATAAGTGTCCTAAATGTGGAGCAGTTCTCACTTTAAAAAATAGTCCTAAGTTTGGACCATTTATTGGATGCACGAAATATGATGAAACAGGCTGTGATTATAAGAGTCCACCTTTTCTTTCTAAAGATGATGCAGAAGCTCATGCTAAAGCAAAAGATGCATTAGGAGTAAATGATGAAACAGGAAAAGAGATCTTTCTTAAACCTTCAAGAGGAGGGGGCTTTTATGTTCAATCTGAAGATAAAGAAGGAAATGTATTAAGGCAAACTTTACCAAAAGAAGAAGCTGATATATTAACTTTAGATGAAGCCAAAAAATGGATAACACTTCCTAGAGAGATAGGCCCTCATCCAGAAACTAAAGAAATAATCGAGGCAGGATTTGCAAGAAGTCCATTTGTTAGGGTAAAACGACCCGGAAAGGACACTTATCAATATGCAAATGTCCCTCAAGATGAAGACATATTCACTTTAGGAATGAATAGAGCAGTTGAGCTATTAGCAGGTAAGAACGTTCAGTCAGCTGAAGATAAAGAGCTTGGTCTAGATCCAAATAGTAAATGCGCTGTACTTTTAAAAACAGGCAGGTTTGGTTCTTATGTAGAGACAGATGAACTTATCAGAAAAACAGTTCCAAAGGATATGTCTGCCGATGAAGTTTCTTTAGAGTGGGCTGTTAGTAATTTACCAATAATCACTTATCACCCAAATGACTCTAGACCTGTAGGAATAAGAAGACAAAGAACTCGTTCAAAAGGTTGGAAAATATTTGTTGTTCATGCTGGAGAAAAGAAAGAACTTCCAAAAGGCATGAAAGCTAATGAAGTTGATGAAACTACTGCTTTAGAGCTAATAAATTAAAACTTTTTAATTAGACCTATGCAAACGCCTTCAAGATAAAATTCTTCATTATTTGAAATTTTAATTGGTTTGTAATTAGAGTTTGCAGGCTCTAAGAAAACTTCACCTTCTCCATCAACCCTAAAAGTCTTAACAGTAACTTCTTCACCAATTCTAGCTACAATTACTTCACCATCTTTACATTCACTTGCCTTTTTTACTGCAATTAAATCATCTTCATATATTCCCAAATCAATCATACTATTTCCTTTAACTCTCAAAAGAAAATCAGCACTTTTATCAAAGAGTGAAGGAGGAATGTCTATATTTTTTTCAATATTCTGTTCAGCCAGAATAGGTCCACCAGCAGCTACTAATCCCACCAGAGGCAAGCCCAAAGCTTTAGCTTCATTTAAGACTATCCCTCTAGATGCACCCTGGAGGATTGATATGAAACCCTTTTTTTCAATTGCTCTTAAGTGTTGTTCTGCAGCATTAGCAGATTTAAATCCTAGTTTCTTAGCTATATCAGCCCTGGTAGGAGGAAAGCCTTTATTTTTTATGCTTTCTTTAATTAAATCTAAGATTTCTTGCTGTCTAGCTGTTAGCTCTTTCATATTTTCTCCAATAAGAATATACTGTAATTATATACAGTAAAATTAATTTTTCAAATTATGTTAGTAGTGGGTATAACTTCAAGAGCTCTATTTGATTTAGATTTAAGTCATGAAATATATATAAATCAAGGCTTAGAAGCCTATAGAGATTATCAAGTTAAAAAAGAAAATACTCCTTTAGAACAAGGACAGGCTTTTAATTTGGTCAACAAACTATTGAGTATTAATAGAAAATTAAATAAAAAAGTAGTAGAAGTAATCTTATTAAGTAGAAATACCTCAGATATAGGTTTAAGAATTTTTAATTCAATTGAGCATCATGGTTTGGAAATAAAAAAGGCTGCTTTTACAGGAGGAAATAGCCCTCATACTTACGCTAAATCATTTGGAGCACATTTATTTCTTTCTTCTAATTTTAGTGACTGTAAATCTGCACTTAAAAATGGCATAGCTGCGGCCAGAATAATACCTGGACCTAAAAGGAAACTAGATACTAATTTATTAAAAGTTGCATTTGATGGAGATGCTGTAATTTTTTCAGATGAATCACAATCAATTTTTGATAAAAAAGGGTTGAAGGCTTTTGAGATGAATGAAGTAAGCCTAGCAAAAAAGTCTCTCCATGGAGGCCCTTTTAAAGAATTTCTATTTCAATTACATAAACTACAAAACTATTTTTCTTTAGAAGATTGTCCAATAAGGATTGCTTTAATGACAGCTCGCCATGCTCCTTCTCATGAGAGAGTAATACGAACATTGAGAGATTGGAATATAAGAATAGACGAATGCTTATTTCTTGGAGGACAGAGCAAAGTGGATTTTCTAAAAGATTATCAAGCAGATATTTTTTTTGATGACCAAAAGGAAATATGTGATTTAGTTACTAGACTAATACCTACTGGTCAGGTCATAAGACTTCAAACTTAACTGAAATTTTCTTTCAAAAAGTATAAAATTGTTTTTTCTCAATTATTTCAAGTTTTTAAAGGCTTTTTATATGGAATATGTATGTCTTGATTTAGAAGGAGTACTAGTCCCGGAGATCTGGGTAGAGGTTGCAGAATTAACAGGTGAAGATCAGTTTAAATTAACAACCCAAGACTTAAAGGATTATTCTGAACTCATGAATATGAGGATGGATTTAGTTAAAAAATATGAATTAACAATGGATCAAATAACTAATATTGTCGAGGAAATGGATCCTTTTGAAGGATCAAAAGACTTCCTTGATTGGGCAAGAGATAACTTTCAGCTGGTAATCGTTTCTGATACTTTTTATCAGTTAGCTTGGCCATTGATAAGAAAGTTAGGAACTCCCTCTATAATCTGTCATAACCTTTTAATTGAAAAGGATGAGATTAAAGGATACTCATTGAGGCAAAATGAAAATAAAAAGAAAGTAGTGCAGTCATTAAAAGATCTTCACTATAAAGTATTTGCTTCTGGTGATTCTTATAATGATATCCAAATGTTAAAAGAAGCAGATCTTGGAGTTTTTTTTCAGGCTCCCAAGCATATAAGAGATGAATTTTCAGATATTCCTGCAGTAGAAGACCTTGATGCTTTAAAGGAAAAATTTATTTCTGCTTCAGAATTTATAAATAGGTGATTAATTATGAGTCAAGGTAAAGCTTTTAGAAGCGCAATTAAAGATAACAAACCTTTACAAATTGTAGGCACTATTAATGCTTATTCTTCTTTGCTTGCGAAAAAATCAGGTCATAAAGCTATTTATCTTTCTGGAGGTGGAGTTGCAGCTTCAAGTTTAGGAGTGCCTGATTTAGGAATAACTACTCTTAATGATGTTTTAATTGATGTGGATAGAATCACACGTGTATGTGATTTACCTCTACTTGTTGATGTTGATACTGGCTGGGGAGAGGCATTCAATATTTCAAGGATGACAAAAGAGATGATTAAGGCAGGAGTAGCAGGAATTCATATTGAAGATCAAGTATCACAAAAAAGATGTGGACATAGGCCCAACAAAGAACTCGTAACTAAACAAGAGATGTGTGACAGAATCAAAGCTGCTTCTGACGCTAAAACAGACGAAAATTTTGTTTTAATGGCTAGAACTGATTCTTTGGCAGATGAGGGGTTGGATTTAGCAATAGAAAGATCCATTGCCTATAAAGAAGCTGGTGCTGATGCTATTTTTGCTGAAGCAGCAGGTGACTTAGAGCAATACATAACTTTTAAGAAAGAAGTTGGGTTGCCCTTACTAGCAAATATAACTGAATTTGGTAAAACACCAATTTATAATAAAGAAGAGCTTCTAGATTCTGGAGTAGATATGATTTTGTATCCACTTTCAGCTTTCAGGGCAATGAGTAAAGCAGCTGAAGAAGTTTATAATGAGATAATAAATTCAGGCACTCAAGAAGGGGTAATAGAAAAAATGCAGACTAGGGATGAACTTTACAAAGTACTAGATTATCATTCCTTTGAAAAAAAATTAGACGAACTATTTAAACAATAATTAAAAAGGTTATTTTATGGCTGAAAAGAAATTAGAAGGCGCAGGGTTAAGAGGTCAGGTAGCTGGTCAAACCGCTTTATCAACTGTAGGAAAAACCGGTAAAGGCTTGACATATAGAGGCTTTGCAATTGAAGAGTTAGCTGAAAAAGCCACCTTCGAAGAGGTGGCTTTCATGCTGCTTTATGGACATTTACCTAATCAAGAAGAATTTGATTCTTATTCAAATAAATTAAAAGGATATAGAGCGCTACCAAAGGAATTATTAGAAGTATTGGAAAGGGTACCATCCTCTACTCATCCTATGGATGTAATGCGAACGGGTTGCTCTATGTTAGGTAATCTAGAGCCTGAAGGAGACTTTTCAAATCAGAATGAGACAGCAGATAGGATTTTGGCTGCCATGACTTCTATTATCACTTATTGGTATAGATATTCTCATGATGGGGTTAAGGTTGATACTGCTACTCATCATGAAACGATTGGTGGACAATTTCTATCTTTATTAACAGGAAAAGAGCCTTCGGAAGAGCATTCTAGAGCGCTAGATGTTTCACTGATTCTTTATGCAGAACATGGATTCAATGCTTCTACTTTTACGGCCAGAACTTGTGCTTCAACTCTATCAGATATGCATTCTTGTATAACTGGGGCAATAGGTACTTTGAGAGGCCCTCTTCATGGCGGAGCTAATGAAGCTGCTATGGACATGATAGAAAAGTTCTCTACTAGAGAAGATGCTAAACAGGGAGTATTAGATCTTTTAGCAAATAAAGAAAAAATCATGGGTTTTGGACATGCTGTTTATAGTAACGAAGATCCTAGAAATGCTATTATCAAGAAATGGTCAGACACATTAGCTGACTCTAATGGAGATAGGACTCTCTATGAGGTCTCAGATGAGATAGAGCGTGTCATGGATGAAGAGAAAGGCATGTTTGCTAATACAGATTTTTTCATGGCTTCTGCTTATCACTATCTAGGGATACCCACTCCAATATTTACTCCTTTATTTGTTATAGGGAGAACCTCTGGTTGGGCTTCAAACATAATGGAGCAAAGGTCAGATAACAGAATTATTAGGCCTAGTGAAGAGTACATAGGTCCAGATAACGCTACTTGGATAGATATTAAAGACCGCTAATTAGAAAAGGATTAAATATGAGTGGAAACGTTGAGACTAACGTACGTCCAGACCCAGATGAGGTCTTGGTTAAAATAACTGATTACGTTCTAAATAAAGAGATTAATTCAAGTGAGGCAATTAGTACAGCTAGGTATTGTCTAATGGACACTTTAGGTTGTGGTTTATTAGCTTTAACTTTTTCTGACTGTAAGGATCTCTTGGGTCCTTATGTAAAAAACACCTCTGTGCCTAATGGAGTAAGAGTTCCTGGAACAAATCATGTTCTAGATCCTGTTAAGGGAGCTTGGGATATAGGAGCAATTATTCGTTGGTTAGATTTTAACGATACTTGGCTAGCTGCTGAATGGGGTCATCCTTCTGATAATTTAGGTGGAATACTTTCTGCAGCAGATTTTATTTCTCAAAAAAACATTGAAGAAGGGAAAGATTCTTTAACCATAGATGACGTATTGAAAGCTATGGTTAAAGCTCATGAAATACAAGGTGTCCTAGCTTTGGAAAACAGCTTCAATAGAGTGGGACTAGATCATGTAGTTTTGGTGAAAATTGCATCTACTGCAGTAATTTCCTCCTTGTTTGGGTTATCTCGAGAAAAAACTATTGATGCTTTATCACAAGCATTTGTTGATGG
>CERB01043529.1_pt1 | contig 11267 bp, 16 predicted proteins | sample 356271 | NCBI WGS metagenome assembly CERB01 (sample SAMEA2621155, study PRJEB7988) | marine metagenome | isolation source: saline water (ENVO:00002010), including
TATTTATATTTCATTCAGTCTGATAGGACTGGGATGATAAAGATAGGTAGATCTAAGGATCCTAATAAAAGATTAAAACAGCTTCAAACGGGTAATGCTAACAAGCTTAAATTAATTGCATCTTTTAAGGGAATGGGATGGAGAGAAAAGTTAATTCACGAAAAACTTGATAGATGGTCTGAAGAAGGTGAGTGGTTTGATTGTAGTTGTGTAGGTAGTATACCAGATGATATTTATGAAAAAATAGAGTTTGGTAGTTTTGATAGTTGGTGGATTAGATAATATGTAATAATAAAAAAGAGGTACTAATTAAATGAGTAATAAAGATTTTAAAAGCATACTAAAAAGTTGGAATAATTTTATTAATGAAGCTTATAAAAATGTAAATCTATCAGATATAGATGAAGATAAGTATAATTTTGGTTATAAAGATGAAGATTATGAAAATTATGAAGAAATAAGCAAAAACAATACAGAGTTTTATAAAGAGTTTGATCTTAGTGATAGTGAAGACTTTAATAAAGTAGAAAAATTTAATTTAATTGATAAAGATTTTGGTGTTAATGCTAAAATCATGAGTATTATTAGAAAACTTGAAAATTATGTCAAAGAAGAGAGAGAATTAAAAAAAGATAATAGCATAATGGGAAGAATTAAACTTTATGAAGATGAGTATGAAGGATTTGTAAAGTTTGATTTTAGTGAATTATCAGGTAATAGAGTAGTATCAAGTACTATTGATTTTGAAGGAACTGATATAGATTGGCCTACAGGATATGGTAAAGGTTCATATAAAGTTATGTTAGTACATAAGTCAACTTTAGGATTTAGTTCTGTTTTATTTGAAATTATGTTAGAATTTATATCTATTGTAAGAGATAAAGGTGTATGTTCAGATAGAAATTCTGTAACTGTGAATTCACAAAAAGGTTGGCAAATATATGCTAATCGTAATGATATTATGATTGATCAACTTGATATAAATAAAGATGAAGCTGAAGAATTTGGTGTTTCTCAATTAAATCCAGAAGATGTATCTGATGATGCTTCACAAAAACTAGCTTATAGACACAAGGGAAAAGAGTGGTATAATTCAATATTTTCTAAGTCAATAAAGAAAAAAAATATGAATACTATAAAGTATATTGCAAATAATTCTGAGTATTTAGAGTTAGAATTTTCTGTTAAAGATTCTCATGAATTATTAAATAAACTATAATTCATATTGTAGAAAGAACATAATAGAAGTTTGTTGATTTTCTATTTCTTTTGGTGGATTAGAGTCATATAAGAAGTTAATGCTATTTTTAAATTTTAAATTTTTAGATGAAGAAAATATAATCGCAAATTCTGAATTTATACGATAATCTTCAGGTCTATTTATTAAAGGTTGAAAATATGTAGTACTTATTATCTTAGACTTTTTCTTGTTTTTGAATAAAAAAGTTAAATAATTAGTTGATCTTATATCACTATTGTCTTTGTCATTTTGTATTTTTTCCCATTCTTTCATTACGCCTAAACCGATATACCCATCAAAGAAAAGAATATGAAATAGTTGATATCTAGCTCCTGCTCCTACTAATTGTCTTAAAGTAATATTAAAGAATTCATTTTTTTGTGTTTGTAAAAATTCTTCTATACCTAGTTTACCGTTGTAGAATATCATAGAAGTAAGACGTGAGTGAAAAAATATTTCATTTTTAAACATTTCATCATTAACTTCTCCATAAGAATATTCTATAAGTGCTAAAAATTTATGATTTTTTTTAATTTTAAAGTCAACTCTAGTATTTAGTTTTCCTTCTAGTTGTTTTACGTTTCCTTTACTTAAGTTTAGACCTGCTTCTATTAGTATATTTTTATCACTAGTTCTTTTGCTTTCTATATTTACTTGTGAATATGAAATATTATGCAAGAAAAATGTTATAAAAAATAATAAATACTTCATTTTTTTCCTTTCTTTTTAAGCTTTTTCATCTCTATCAACTTTTGGTAGCCAATCTGATACATGTTTGTCAAGAGTAACATCATTTTCATCTTTGTGATGAATAACTTTTTTACCTTCCCATATTGGCATTTTTTCAATTAAAGCTGTTTGAATATCGTTAAGTTGTTCAGTTTTTAGTTGATTTTGTATTTGTGAGTCTCTTAATCTTGCTATTAATGCAGCTCTATCAGCATTTGCTGCTGAAAGTTTATCTTTTAGCTCTTCAATTTCAGCTGGATCTTTACCTGCAGCAATTGAAAGCATACTTGATATACTACCTGTGAGCATTCCTATTATTCCTATTAGTATATCTCGATTTTCTTCTTGGATTTTAACGTAAGTTAAAAATATTATTAATGCAACTATTAAAAGCATAAAGACTACAGAGGCCCACCATCCTCTTTTTGCTTTTTCGCTTTGATTAAATTGTTTATTAGACTTGTTATCTTTTTCTTTAGTCATTTATAAAAGTCTCCCTATTGTATTTTCATAACATAGATATACGAAATTTATTAATATATTTACGTAATCAACCCAGAAAAAATAGTTATCTATTCTTAAAGCTCTTCTTGTAGACTCTCTACTTAACATAGGCCAAAAAACAGTTGTCAAATAAATAAATGAAATTATTCCTAGCTTAGGATAAATATACCAAAACCACTCTTTAATTTTTCTATCTCTTGCTCTTGACTTTATTTTTTTAGGTCCTGCTATTTTTTTCACTTTACCAGTATTGCCTGGAGGTTGAAGACTCTCTATGGATATACCAACCATATATACATCTATTGGATCTTTTATTCCTTTTAGTTTATAAACACCAGCGCAAGCATATCTTGTACCTTTAGGCGTATGCATATTTGATCTGTTTTTAACTTTTTCAAATGCTTGAGTTGATAAACATATTTGACCACCTGAAGCAAGAGACATTATTCTAGCAGCTGTATTTTTTGATATTCCTTCTAACTCAACTCTTTTAGCACCTGCATCTATAAATTTGTCTTCTTGCGCTACTTCTATTATCTCACCCCAATGTATACCTATTCTTGCTTTAAGTGTTGTTCTTGGAGGTATTGTCTTGTGATACATTAATGCAAAGTTAACTGCATCAATTGTAGTATCAAAGCTCATTAAGAAACCGTCAGATCTATCAATTTCTCGACCGCTGAATCTATACATTAAAGATCTTGTTAGTTTGTCGTGAGCTTGAAATATTTTTGCAGCATGTTCATTTCCGTATCTTTGAACAAATTTTGTAGATCCTACTAAGTCTAAAAGAAGTATACATAGATTAATTTTTTTCATTTCCATGATTAGTACCTTAATAAAATATAACTTGTATATAATTATTAGTCATAGTTATTTAAAAACAAAAAGGTTAAAAAGATGTTAGATAAAGCGCCCATGAAAAGTAAAAAATTTATTGCATATATGACTTCAGAGTTTGGATGGAAAGCGATATTGTTTTATTTGCTATATCATTTACAAGGAAAATTAGATCATTATTCTTTAGTTATGTTAATGACTGTTGTAATAACTAATGGCTTTATTCAAATTGGTTATATATTAGGTCAAGCTGCTCTAGACAAATATGTTAATGCTGCAGTTGAAATTTTAGATGATGATGAAAAAAAAGAGGATAAAAAGCAAGTTATTGAAGGTTAGATATTGTATGAATCCATCCAGGTAGATATGATTTTCCGTCTGATGTAAAAACAGCATTTTCAAAAGTTTTTTTATTGTAAGAAGTAATACCATTAGTAGATCCTGAATATCCACATTTAAAACATTCAGACCACTTACCTGCAGGATCATTAACAAAGTATTTGTCACCATCAAAACCTCTTACTACTAATACGTGTCCATATTCTGTAAAATATCCGTGTACTATAACTATTTCTCCTTTTAATAATGCATTTTTCAAATCATTTGGAGAAGCATTAATATTAGTTTCTATTTTTGATTTTTTAGAATAGTGTGAATAAACTTGATTTAATCCCATTGGAGATTGTGCTATATCTTTACCCCATACTTCAAATATGTTATCTGGGTAAATTTTTTCTTCAAAATAGCTTAAAACCATTGCTATAGAAGTATTTTGACATGTTGAAGATCCGTAATATTTATTTTCATATTGATTATAATATGGCAGCAGTGGCACTTTACTTATATCTTCATGGTTAGTATCTGTAAAACTTTCAGGTTCACACAAAGTATAAACATCATTTCTTTTTACACAAGTACATTTTCCGCTTTCACAGCTATATTTTCCTTCTTGTATATTCATGTTAACAGCATATGAAGACCAAACACAGTTATTACTACAAGGATATCCAACAACCATTTCAATATTTTTATTAGAACCAAGTTTCATTTTTTCCAAACTAGTATTTTCACTACATGAAAAACAAATAAAAATTATTATTATAATATATTTAAGCATATGTCTCCTGAATGGGTTTTAAAATGAAAAAATTATCAACTTTACTAGAAAATTGTAATAGTGTAGGATTAAAATTACAAAATTATGAATCTGACTATTTACAATCGTTATTTGAATTAAATTTACAAGGTAACTATAACTTACTATTAGAAAATAAAATTTGTCTTTTGTTATTAAAAGAATTTTTTAATAAATCTACAATAAGATATTGTGATACAGAAAATAATAGCTTTTTACTAGAAAAAATATCTAAAGAATTTAATAATGTTGTAAAAGAAGAAGTAGGAAGAAATTATCATACTGTAGATAATGATGGAATTTCACCAGAAGAAATATCAGCTGATAAAGGTGCATATTTTGAGAATGGAATTGATCCACATTCTGAAGATGAATGTACAATTATTAAAGTTAAAAATAAAACAGTACTTAAAACTTTTGATTCGCCAGAAGCAGCTCAGCTTTATTCTAGAAATGCTTCAAGAATGTATAATGTTAAAAATTAAAAGTGTAAATTAAACAATAAAATTTTATTATAATAAAGAAGAATAATTTACTTCTTAATTTTGTTTTTGATTATATGTCTCTCTCTATAGAACATATCATGATAATCTTGCATAAATACTTTAAATAAATCATAAACTTTATCATCAAATTTATCTATATTTTTATAGTCTTTTTTAATAACTTTCTTTATTTGAGACTCTATTTCTTTGTTTTTTAGTTTATCGATTTCTTTTTTTTGTGTGTTTTCAATTTTATTAAGTTCTTTTTTAATCATTACTTTAATTTTTTTAATATCAGCGCGTGTCAAACTAGATTTATTTGGCATGAGAAATCCTTTGTGAGGTAAAAACTTGACTAGTACATGGAATAATTATTTCCCATATGAGAAACCTAGAGATCAGCAAGAATCAGCAATCAATACAATTCTTGAAAAATTTAAATCTGGTCATAAGTATGCTATTGTTGAATGTGGAACAGGAGTAGGAAAAAGTGCAATAGGTTTAACTGTTGCTAGAAAAATAAATAATTCATCAGAGTATCCTGGGATTTATTCAAATGGGTGTTACTTTTTGACAACGCAGAAACTATTACAAGATCAATATGAAAATGATTTTTCTAAGTTTGGTTTAGTATCTTTATATAGCTCTTCTAATTATACTTGTAGTATAGATAAACAAGCATCATGTAAAGATATTCAGACTGGACTTAGAAGTAAAAGTATCACTAAAAAATATGATAAATGTAAATATGAATGTATATACAAGAAAAAAAAGAAAGAATTTATAGATAAAGATTTAGGAATAACAAATTTTAGTTATTTTCTAATTGAAAAGAATTATAGTAAAAAAGTTCCTAATAAAAAAGTTCTTATTATTGATGAAGCTCATAACTTAGAAAACGAGTTGTCTAGATTTATTGAAATTAGTATTTCAAGTTATTTTTCTAAAAGAATATTAAAAATAACAATTCCAGATTCTTTAAACACACAGTTTAAAGTATATAATTGGATAAAGAATGTTTACGTAAAAGCTGTAGCTAAAAAAGTACAATTTATGTCAGCACAACTTGAAAAGTTTGGTATAACTTCAACTAAATTAGAAGAATTTAAGAAAATAACAAACAATTATGAAATGTTATCTTCACATTTAAAAAAGATAGAGCAATTTATTACTTTGTATGATAAAGATAACTGGATATTTGATATTGAAACTACAGATAAAAAATATAAAAAGTTTGTATTTAAGCCAATAGATGTGTCAACTTACTCTAAACAATATCTACTTGATCATGCAGACTACATAGTTTTTATGTCTGCAACAATAATATCACATGAGGGTTTTATTCAAACAATTGGTCTTCCTGAAAAAGAAACAATTTCTATAAAGGAAGACTCACCATTTGATCCTAAAAACAATCCTATAGTATTTTCTCCTGCAGGCAGCATGTCAGCTAAAAACATAGATAAAACTCTGCCCGTAATGAAAGAAATGGTTAAATCTATTCTAGAAAACCATAAAAACGAAAAAGGAATTATTCATACTCATAATACAAGAATAGCAAAGTATTTAGCAGAAAATATAAAAGATAGAAGAATAATTCTTGCTTATGGTAGTAATAGAGAAAAAAGTTTAGAAAAGCATTTAAAGTCTAAAAGTAATACAGTTTTAATATCACCTTCTATGGCTGAGGGTGTAGATTTAAAAGGTGATTTGTCAAGTTTTCAAGTCGTTTGTAAGATACCGTTTCCTTATTTAGGAGATAAAGTAACACGTAAAAAAATGAACAAATGGAAGTGGTGGTATGATACACAAACTGTTAGAACAATCGTTCAGAGTTTGGGTAGAAGTATAAGATCTGAAAATGATAAAGCGGTGACATATATACTTGATGGAGATTGGAGTAGAGTTAAGTCTAAGTCTAGAAGTAGCTTTCCCAATAACTTTTTTAAAAATTACCATGAATATTAATAAGGAATTAAATATGGAAGAATGTACAGGTGCAGGAATTATTGTATACTACGATAATAGAGACTATAGTATTAAAGGTCTAGCAAAAGATATTATTTATTTAATACTAACTGATAGAATAGGATACTATGATTTTCCAAAAGGTGGAATTGATCTTGATTTTGGCGAGTATTCTTTTGATTGTGCTTTAAGAGAAACAGACGAAGAAATAAACCTTAAAAGAAGTGATTTTGAAATGTTTCACGGAGAAGAATCTAAAGATGGATTTCCTTGTGGTAGAGGGCTTATTATGTTTATTGGTAAAATAAAAAAAGAAAGCATTGGTAATACTAAGAGAAAAGTAAATGAAAAAACTGGACATTTAGAACATATTGACGATAACTGGCTTACAAAAGAAGAAATATCATCAGAAATGATAGAAATAGAGGGTGTAGAAACTAATAGACTACCAATGTATTTGCAACAATGTTTAAATTGGGCATCTGAAAAAATAGTTTAAAAAAAGCTTTACTGTTCTATAATAGAAATAAACGGTAAAGAATATGAATAATAACTTGTTAGACTTGTTTTATAAGCTAAAAAAATTTAATGACTCATTTAAAAACGAAAAAAATAAAATAATAGCAGGAAGTAACATTTATAAAAGTAAATTTTTATATTTTTACTTTTTTTTAATGTCTGAAGAGTTTAAAGAAACACCTTATAGAAATATTTTGATTAATTATTTTAAAAAGTCTGAAGACTTATATCCAGGAAGTTCTTATTATACGTCTGTTAAACTTTTAGACAACTTATTATTAAACAATCATATAATTGAAAAAGTAAGCTTGGAAAGCAATCTAGAAAACTTGTTTAATTATATGAAAAGTATATCGAATAAAGATTCGTTTGAGTTGACTAGAGACATATTGAATTTTAGTGGTCCTGATGGTATTATAAATTGTAAACCAACTAAAAATAAATCAATATTAATTGAAAAAACTTCAAAACCTACTTATAAAATTAATATACATCCAGAGTTTACTAACATATACTTTAGTAAAGTATCAAAAACAACAAAAAATGTTAGATTATCTGTGTTTGATGGGTTTATTGAAAGAGAATCAGAACTTATTCCTTTGCTAGAAGAGATGAAAAAAGAAAACATTCCAGGTGTTATTATTTGTAGAGGAATGTCAGAAAATGCTACTAAACATTTAAAAAACATACTATTAAGAAATAAGATGTTTTTATATCCATATGTATCAAAATTTGAAAATGATGATCCTTTTTTATTTAAAGACATTGCTACTATTGCTGAAACTTCAGCAGTTTCAGGTGAATTTCTTGACAATATATACAAAGACATTGTTGGAAAAAGTAAAATAGTTAAAGTTACTTTGGAAAAAGATAAAATAGTTTTTGATAAAAAAAATGAAGAGCTTATTAGTGAAATAAATAAACAATTAAAAGATTGTAATCAAAATGTAAAAGAGTATCTTAATAAAAGAAAAAAGAGAGCATCACCAAATAATATTACAGTTCATATACCTATGAGAATGAATAATTTATTAAACGAGTTAAAAGCTTTGATAAAGTGTTATAACTTATGTGTTCTAAGAGGACTTGTTTTAAAAAATGAAAAAATTTATTCAAAGCATTGTGAAGAGATTACTGATAGACTTTCAGAAGGCCTATTTAAAACGTTAAATAATATAGGTTTAACTATAAAGTTAAAAAAAGTAGAGTAATAAAATGAAAGATTACACTAAACATTTAATTGAATGTCAATGTACTTTAAAGATATTTGAAAATAAAACAAAACCATTATATCATAAATTTGTTGTTTTCTCTTTGTTAGAAGATGAAAATATTGAAGAAAAGTATGTAACATGTAATAATTGTGATATTGTTCATAGAGTTTATGATATTTGTAAAAGTGAAATAAAGTGGGGAAAAGAAGGATACAAATCTTTAGTTTGTACAAAAGAAGATATTAAATTTAATCTTGTCAATAATGGTAAACAAAACATATCAGACTTGTTAGAATTAAATGATGTTGATATTTCTGATTGGGAGCTTGTTGATTATCTAATAGAAAATAATTTAGAGGGTCATATTATTCTTAGCAGAAAAGAAATGGATGATAATGTTAACTACAAAGTGCTTTATTTACTTAAAGATGGAAAAATAAAAATAAAAAACGAATTAGACCAGAGGTATGTATGATTTTAGACCCTAATATTCCTGAAGATTTGTATTCTATTGAAAAGTGTAGAAATATAAAAAATGAAATAATGAATTTTGGTGTTAATAATAGAGAAATATTAAAAATAATTGACATGTTATCACTTGAATTAGAAGAAGTTGATAAGATGAAAAAGATACAAGAAGTATTAAAAAGTGAAACTATTATTAACAAAGAAGAAAAACCTAATATAGTTTTATAAAAAGAAAGGTATTAAATATGACAGAAGAAGTAGTACAACAAGAATTAGAAAAAAGTGAAGTAGAAGAAGAGATGACTTATGAGTCTTTATACAGAGAGATGAAGATATTAGTTGATTCATTAGAGTCTGATGTTTTAAAGTCTTGCAAGGGAAATAGAGCTGCAGGTGTAAGATTAAGGAAGTCTTTAAGACTTTTAAAAGAAAAATCAGGTAACTTTGTTAAGTTTACATTAGGAAAACTTTAAACTCTTTTTTTTATTTTTTTTATAGCATTCTTTTCAATTTGGCAAACTCTCATTCTAGTAATTTCAAATAAATCTCCAATTTCTTGAAGGGTGTGAGTTATGCCATTTGATTTATTTATTATACAGTTATTGCTCAAACAAGATTCATGCCAGTATCTGCATTCTTTGTTTGAGCAATTTTTTTTTAGGATTTCGTGGATTTTAAAACAAGCATAGTTTTCCATTTCTTTGTCGTTCATTTATTAACCTTTCGAGTTTAATTTATATTTAGTATTATATGACAAATTGAAAGGTTTTACAATGGTCAACTCTTTGTCTGATAGAGATACTAAAAGAAAATTATTTATTATTGACACGAGTGTTTTATTATATGATAAAAACGCTCTTTTTAATTTAGGTGGTAATGATATAGTAATTCCACTTGTAGTGTTAGAAGAAATAGATAAATTTAAAACTAGAGAAGGAATTTTAGGAGAATATGCTAGATTTATTAATAGGTTTTTAGATGATTTAAGAAAATTAGGAAGTTTACATGAGGGTGTATATCATGAGCCACATGATATAAACATCAAAGTAATGTCAGAAGTTAACTGGGATGGCCTTAATGGGTTGGATTTAAAATATAATGACAATATTATAATTGCAACTGTAAATAGTATTGTGAAAAACAATTCAGAGTATGATCATATTGCTTTGATAACTAAAGACATAAACTTAAGAGTTAAATGTGATGCAGTAGGTATAAGATCAGATGATTACAATGCTGATTATAAATTTATAGAATCAGACAATTTATATCCTGGGTTTAAGGAGATGACTGTAGATCCTGATATTATCAATAAAGCATATTCAGGTAATCATTTAAAATTATCAGAAGAAATATTTGATGATATACACATTCTAGAGAATGAATTTGTTGTTTTAAAAGCTAATAATGGAAGCAATCAGTCTTGTTTATTAAAAAGAAAAGATAAAAATTTAGTTATATTAGAATCTAAACAAGATCTTTATAGAATGTCTAGTATAGAAGCTAAAAATAAAGAGCAGTTATTTGCTTTAGAGTTGTTATTAGATGAAGAAATACCTTTAGTTACATTGACAGGTATTCCAGGTAGTGGTAAAACTTATTTAGCATTGATGACATCTTTAAAGGCAATTGAAAAAGAAGAGAAGAAAAGAATTATCTTTACTAGACCTATACAGACTGTAGGAAAAGATTTAGGTTATTTACCGGGTACTTTAAATGAAAAGATGTCACCGTGGTTAGCGCCTATTGTTGATAACTTTAGAAATCAGTTTGGTGATTTAATGTATTTTGAACTTATGATGGAAAAAGGTCAAATAGATGTTGCACCTTTATCATATATAAGAGGTAGAAGCTTTAACGATTCAGTTATAATTGTTGATGAAGCACAAAATGCAACTGTGCATGAACTTAAAACTGTTATTACAAGAACAGGAAAGAATTCAAAAATTATATTATTAGGTGACATTGATCAAGTTGATTTAGCTTATGTTAATAAGTTTAGTAATGGATTAACAATAGTTATAGAAAAGTTAAAAGAAGAGAAAGTTACAGGTCATGTTAACTTTACAAAAGGTTACAGATCAGAATTAGCAAATATAGTTGCTAATAAATTATAAGCAAGGAGTATTAATATGCCTACAACTAGAATAGATGCTAATAGAATA
>CERB01163747.1_pt1 | contig 11205 bp, 16 predicted proteins | sample 356271 | NCBI WGS metagenome assembly CERB01 (sample SAMEA2621155, study PRJEB7988) | marine metagenome | isolation source: saline water (ENVO:00002010), including
GGTACAAACTATGCTGGATGTGGTGGTAATGGTAACAGTTCTTCCTTCGGAGGATACTGCTCTGCATCAGGTGGATATGGTGCCAACTGTAGGACACAACATGCAGGTGGTATCGGTGGTAATGGATCTGGTGGAAACCTCAACATCTATGGTGGAGGTGGAAACGGATATGGATCATGGGGAAGATATGGTAACCACAACTGTGGGGTATCATATATGGGTGGATCACAACCATCTAGTCACAACCAAGCGAACTATGCTCACAGACACCAATCTCATGCAGCGTGGGGTGCAGGTGGAAATGGATCTATGTTTGGTAACCGAGGTGCCAGAGGTAGAGAGGGTGTAGTCGTGGTATATGAATACTATGGTTAACTAAATAAACTAGGAGTCAATTAAAACAATGTCTAAAGTAGCAATTTGTAACGCTGAATCAGGACAACTCACAGACATCTGCGATGAAGCAGATAAGTTTGCAATATATGAGGGTCCAGATGCATCATTAAAGTGGGTAGATGTCCCAGAAGACACAACCTACGAACATTTCATGTGCAATGGAGAAGTTATCCATAGAAGTACATGCGAAGATTTAAGAGAACTAGCAAAGGTTGACCGAATGGTTGCCTATGGTGGTGTCGATGAACAAATGGACATGCAGTATAGAGATCTGATTAATGGTACTACTGAGTGGAAAGATCACATTGCTAATGTGAAAGCAACTACCACTAAACCAAGTACTATTGCTGAATTTGTACCAGATCCTAAGAAGTCACAACTAGAAGGACGTAAAGCATGGGAACCATGGGTTGACAACTGGGTACCACCTGTGTCATAATATACAGAGCAACTCTTCGTTATGAAAGATATTGTCGTTGTGGGTGGTGGCACCGCAGGTTGGATGACTGCTGCTACCATGATAAAAGCATATCCAAAAGCAAACATAACTGTGTACGAAGATGAACAATCCCCTGCTACTGGGGTTGGAGAGTCTACTACACAGTTTTTTCGTAAGTGGTTATATTATGTCGGGATAGAAGATGAAGAGTGGATGAAGGAATGTGATGCTACCTATAAGATTAGTGTACAATTCCATGACTTCCATAAGAAAGGTGATATACCATGGCAATATCCATTTGGATTGCCTAGGACTGACACATATACTCCTGATATGTGGTTTTATAAGCAATATGCTGATAAATGGCCCTCAGATGGGTTAGCAAGAGACTATTACCTAGCAGCAGAATGTGGTGCTAGAAATAAATTACCTGTTACTGATAACCCTTGGTTCAATGTCAAACATAATAGTGGATTTCATTTTAATGCAGTAAAATTTTCTGCATGGTTGAGAGATAACTATTGTTTACCTAAAGGTATTAAGCATAAGAAGAAGAAAGTTAATAAGAAGAAACTACCTAAGCATGATCTATTATTTGATTGCACAGGATTTAAGTCAGTCTTTAATGATTCACCATGGGTGAGTTATGAGGACTATCTACCAAATAATAGTGCATGGGTAACACGTGTACATTATGATGATAAGAATGAACAAATCAAACCTGTTACTGATTGCACAGCATTAAGTAGTGGATGGGTATGGAATGTACCTACCTTTGATACTATAGGTACAGGATATGTATTCTGTGATAAGTTTATTTCGCCAGAGGATGCCCGAAATGAATTCAGGGAACATCTAACAAATAATGTACAATCTGATTGTGGATGTTATACTGACAAATTGTTCCGTAAACTTAAATGGAAGACAGGACGTAAGGAAGAAGTATGGAAGGGTAATGTAGTATCAATAGGATTATCTGCTGGTTTCATTGAACCATTAGAGTCTAATGGATTGCTATCTATCCATAACTTCTTATTGATGTTAGTACGTGTGTTAGAGGACAGACCAGTACACACACAGTTTATGAGAGATACATTTAATAATAATTGTGTCTACACATTTGATGCCTTTGCATCATTTGTTGCTATGCATTATTCATTAACACAACGTGATGACTCACCATATTGGAAGCATGTTAGTCAGATTAAATACCCTAGTCATCATATGATACAGACTGCACAGATTAATTTTATGGAGGAGTCATCTAACTTTGGACAAAAGTATCAATGGCATCCATTATATGAAGGATTGTGGTGTATAATGGCAGGACATAACTGGACACCATTTAATAGTGTGATAGAATCTGAGATTAATTTCTTTGGACCTACTGATCCTATGCTTACCACATTAGAGAGACCAGTATGGGATGTTGATATAGATAATATGCCAACACCTTATGAGTATTATAAGAGGACCATCTATGCAGATTGAATCAGTATGTATTGTAGGAGGTGGTAGTAGTGGGTGGATGTCTGCTGCTATATTCTCTAAGACATTTCCTGAGATGGAGATATGCCTTGTAGAGTCAGAGCATATTAGAACAGTAGGTGTAGGTGAGAGTACATTAGGACACTTTAATAGATTCCTTAAGAGAGTAGGACTATTTGGTAAGGATAAAGAGTGGATGCCTAAATGTAATGCAACATATAAAACATCAATAGGATTTACTAATTTTAGGGATGGTAAGGGAGAGAACTTCCAGTATCCATTTGGTAGATTTGATATGATAAACTACAAAGATAACATCATGCGTTTCTTTGAGTTGCAGTGTCAGTATGGTGATGAGTTATATCCACCAGAAGAATTCTCTCGGTTTGTTAATAACCAGACATGGTTAGCAGACTTTAATAAGATGGCAGATGATATCCCTCACTCACTATTTAATTTTAATGAGGATACAGCATATCATTTAGATGCAACAAAGTTTGGAATATTCCTTAAGGATGAGGTATGTGAGAATGTACACCATTACACAGGTGATGTACAAAATGTAATTAAAAGACCTGATGGTAGTATCGAAGCAGTTACTACAACTGATGGTAATTATATTGGTGCTGATTTATTCTTAGATTGCACAGGATTTAGATCCCTACTATTAGAGCAACACATGGGGTCAGAGTTTATATCCTTTAAAGATCAACTATTCAATGACAAAGCAATAGCAGGTCATATGGAATATGAGGATAAAGATAAGGAGATGGAATGTGTTACTGATTGCACAGGATTAAATAACGGATGGGCATGGAATATACCACTATGGCATAATATTGGTGTTGGTTATGTATACTCTAGTAGACACACTACTAATGCTGATGCTACCCAAGAATTATATGAATACCTTAAGAAGAGATCAGGTAGGTACCCAGCACTCAGTGGATTTACTGAGATAGATATCAGACATGGTAAACGTAGGGAGGCATGGGTTAAGAATGTAGTTGGTATTGGTCTATCATATAGTTTTGTTGAACCATTAGAATCTACTGGTTTAATGACCACACATGAGAACCTCGTGTACTTAGTAGATGCTATACAGTCTAAGAAGTCAGGAAAGATGAACAACTTCGACAGGCAGTCATACAATTATAGTGTAGACCACTTGACAGAAGTGATGAGAAACTTTATAGTATTACATTGGGTGTTGAGTTCTCGTGATGATACACCATACTGGAAGGAGTATACCTCTGAGGTTAATATCCCTACCACACTGAATGATATTCATAGTAATGTTAGACAGTTGTCTCTAGCTAATACATATTCATTAATGGATAATGTATTGAATGCATTTTATGCACCTGATAAACTAGAGGGATTACTTTATATTGCAGCAGGTATGGACAACCGACCATTGAACCCTATACTATATAAAGAGAGGTCCGATGATGATCGGAGGAATGTAGTTGAATCAATTCATAACGAATGGCAACGAGAGAGAAAATTTATGCTAGAATGGGTGAAAGAACAACCATCGCATTACCAATACCTTAAGGATAATATCTATGTGGAATCCGTTTAAAAAGAAAGATAAGAAGTGGATTAGATTCTACTCACAACATCCTGGTGTTGCTGATCTAAACCCTTGGATACCTGCGAGTAAATTGCAGAGACCATGGGTTAAAAGTGCTATTAAAAAGTATTATAATAAGGATACACAGTGTCCTTATACAAAAGTCAAGAGGATGTGGACTAAGTACCACTCAGTTAGACAGGGAGAAGTGAAGGCAGAGGACGCTATGTTTCAACATGCAGTCACATGTCCTGCTATTACAGGTATAATGGATCATGGGTTCGTGCTAGTAGCACCTGCTGATATTCTTATACAAACTGATGGTAGTGGTGATAATTTTGAGTGGATGGCACAGTTGATGTTTGACTCAGGTGGTCAGACATATGTTAAAGCACATATTCCTGAGCAGACAGAGTTTATGCGTGAGTTGGTACAACCACAGCGTGACGTACTAAACTATACTGTTAAGTTGGAGTTACCATGGAGAGTGATGGCACATCCTGATGTGTTATTCATTCAAATGCCTATACCATACTGGGATGAGAAGAGATTCACACCACCAACAGGACTTGTGGATCCATCTTATTCATTTGAAATCAATCTACAATTATTCTGGCATGATACTGCACCAGGTGAGCATATCATCAAAGCAGGTACTCCATTATGCCAATGGATGCCAGTTGATAGATCATTCTTCTATTCTAAGGAGAAGGATTGGGATATTGTAATTGAGGAGATGAATGAGGATGATAAGAAGAATAATGAGCAGATGGACTATAACAGGTACATGCACTTTATGGAGATGTCATCCTTAAAAGATAGGATAGAGAATCAGAAAAAGATTCTCAAGCTAAATAAAAACAACGAGAGGTTTAATTAAATGGCAGAAGAACAAGATGTAGCGGTGGTTGACCTCGCTGAAGAAGCAGGTCTTACACCAGAGAGTGAGAAGGTAAATGTCCCAGTTGAGGGTCTTATTACTTTCGATCAGTTGGTAATGAATTTCTTGCAACAGCATGAGACTGCCAAAGAAGAGTATCAAAAATTGCAAGAGGCATTAGATAATATGCACTACACCAGTACTATCACTAAGATATCACTGGAAGAGTTGCAGACTAAAAAGGATCTTCTTAATAAGTTAGCAGGTGCAGTTGAAGCACTAGCATTATATAAGAAGCATGTAGATCCTAATTGTTCAGATAGAGATTTTGTATTTTCTGATGACTGATGGAGACTAAATTATTATTTCCTACACCCTTATGGGTAGAGGATGAATGTGGAGTAGATCTAGAAAGAATAAAGCAGTGGGTTCAAATAGTTAAGGAGACTGATCCTGAAGGTAGGAGAGCATCTAATGATGGAGGGTGGCAATCACAAGATTTTGTACCACCATATATTAGAGACGATCATGCACTCACTGAGTTGTATAATAAAATATTAGAAGTATCATATAGAGCATGTGATGAGTGGGGATTCCAGCATTATATACTTGAAGTATCTAATTTATGGATGAATGTTAATACTAGAGGTAACTACAATCATGTACATACACATGCTGGTAGTATACTATCTGGGGTATTCTATGCTAAGATACCACCATGTTGTAGTGGAGATCTTAAGTTCTTAAGGAACTTCAACGATCAAAACCTTAAAGAGTCTTGGGGATGTGATCCTAATTTTGAGAGGTATGAGCATATGAATGAGATGGAACATTATCATTCACCTAAAGATAATCAGATGGTATTGTTCCCTGCATGGTTACCACATGCAGTAGATAAGAGTAGTAGTGATGATGAGAGAATATCTTTATCATTCAATCTACATGTGTTCTCTAAAATATATCAAGATAATGAAGTATATCCAAGTAGAAAATCTATTAACCCCGACGTACCACTCAAAGTTATATGATATGGTTAAGGGAATGAATGGATTCCCTTGGTATTTCCTATCAGAAGATGTGAGTTATAGTACCCATGATGTAATGTTTGGTGATACACCATTACTAGACATGCCAGAGGATCAGAAGTCTATTGGATTTACTCATGTACTATTAGATCAGAATAATGTAGAGTCACCATGGTTACCTAGGTTTGAACCATTATTGTATAGAGTTCAAGATGCCTTGCCAGTGCCAATAGAATTCTTACGTGTTAGATTAGCATTGCAATTAAATAATGGTAAAGAGACACATAATGCACCACATACAGATAGTGAGCAAGATCATTATGCAGCATTATATTATTTGCATGATTCAACAGGTGATACAGTATTCATGGAACAATATGATGACCCTAATGAGGGTACAGTTGAAGAGAGATTTTATAAAGCAAGGACACAGAAATATACTGAGCATATGAGGGTAACACCTAAAGCAAATATGTTACATGTATTTGATGGTCATGTATTTCATGCGTCATCTAATCCTACAGGTGATAGTAAATGGCGTGTAGTACTTAATCTTAATTTTACAAGTGATGAAAATATCTTCGCTTTTAAATAAAGATTGGCATTATGATGACTCACCACACCATTGGTCTGGTGTGATAGATCCATCTGATCTAGTTAATTGGAGTGAAGTAGAATATTGTTTAAATCATCCAGAGCATTTTGATATTAAATTTATAGACAGATATACTAATCATTTTATAGATTACCCAAGATATCAGAGAGCATGGATAGGTCAGAGGACTGCTGAAGTACAGCAACTCATGGATATATACAGAGAAGGTCATACATGTATAATTGAGAAGTTTGAGTATATTAATAATTCAAAATTTACCATACTAGATGACCTAGAGAATGTATTTAATATTCATGCTTCAATGCATGTTTACTGTGGATTGGCAAATCAACGGTCATTTAATATACATGAGGACTATGCTAATAATTTAATCATACAAGTGGAGGGTGAAACACACTGGAAGGTATATAATAATCGTGCATCTAATTTAATTTCACAGTTAGATTTTAGAGAGAAGGTAGATGAAACTAAACTAGATGTTGCTATCGATGTTATATTGAAACCAGGTGATATAATATACATACCAGCAAGATGTTATCATCTAGCACAACCACAGGATAAGAGATTATCTCTTAGCATACCAATGCAACACCTTGTTAACTTGAAGAAAGTAGATAGAAATTACTATGCTCTCCCCACTTAATCCACATCCATACATATACAAATCATCTTATGACTTTAATTTTCAGTCAGTAAAGAATAAGGTACAAGATTATATACGTCATGCTGATGAGAAGATACAGAAAGATAATATCAACACACATGAGAAGGATGGTGGAGTAACAACAGTAGTATTATGTAAACAGGATCCACCACACAACTGGGAAGAGTTTAAATCATTTAGAGAAGACTGGTTATATGGTAAAATAGATGAGTTGTGGTCAATGTGGCGAATGATGCCAATGCGTAGACAACTAGACTCATCATGGTTGAATGTACATCCTACTGGAGGATATACTGAGGAGCATCATCACCAGAATGTACAGATAGCGATATCATGTTATCTTGACGTACCTGAAGGTAGTGGTAGATTTATGGTGAAGAATCCATTACAATTATATAAAATGAATGAACCATTAGTATATGACTATTATCCTAATCAATATGAGTGGGAGTATATAGATGTTAAGACTAATGATGTATTATTCTTTCCAGGATGGTTGACACATAAGACAGAGGTTAATGAAGCAGTGGATGATAGATATATTATGTCATTGAATGTTGTAGGGGTACATGAATATGCTGCTTGAAACATATGATACTGGTATGACAAACCAGGAACTATTCTATAAGGTGATGTATCTACCTTATAAGTTCACTCGTACTGATGATCCACCAACTGAGGGTAAACCTGATGTAGATATGGCAGGTATGTATTGGACACATCAATTATATAATTTTTGTCCAGTATCAGATCCTAGTTACTTTCAAAACCCAGGACTACAGGCAAGTGAGGATCCAATATACCTAGACATCCTTGGTTATTTGGAAGCAGTTTGCCCACAAATGCCCAAACGAGACCATTTATACAGTGCATACGTTAATGTACTTAAGGATGGTGATAGTCCTGGTATACATGTGGACTCACCATATATGGTAGAGGATAATCAGACAGTATTATTATATTTGAATCCAGAGTGGCATCCTAACTGGGGTGGTGAGACTATATTCTACGATCATAACCTAGACGCTAAATATATCGTATCACCTAAACCAGGTCGGGTAGTTATATTTGATGGTAGGATACCACATTCAGGTAGACCACCAACACCACGGTACAAGAGTAACAGGTATATCATGGCATTCAAATATATGGATCCCAAGATAAGGCAAAAGTTATTTGACGACCATGAGATGAATAACTTGCCACCAGTCAAAGACCATGGTATACTAGGTTTCAACCCAGACACAGTTAAAAAAATTATGACCAATGCAAGAATCAGACCCTAGATGTATAAGAGTACTCTTAAATGAGAAGGAGCAAAGAACATTAAGGAAGGCACTTTTCATTTATCAAGGTCAATTGTACAAAAAGTATGGCGGTGTTACTAAAGAACAACGCAGTGAAATTGAATCAATCTATGATAAATTACATCTAAGATGAACGGAGAAGTATTACCTCTATTTTCACAACCAGTTTATATTGATACAATGAACTTAGATGAATCTATGGTTCAAAGTGTTATCAATACTGATTGTGAGTACGTAGCAGCAGATGTAATACAGAATAATGGTGGACAGAGTGGTACACAATGGTTGCAAGAACAACCTGAAATAAGAAATTTAGTTGAAGAATACTTAGATCATTATGTTTATAATGTACTTGGTATTAATAGAGCAAGACATCAATTAATCCATCAATCATCATGGGTTAATAAACATGTTAAAGGCGATAAAGGAGACGGTCATTCACATACAAATAGTATGTTTAGTGGGTGTCTCTATTTTAAAGTACCACCAAACTCAGGTGAATTGAGATTTCATGTTGGGTCAATGTTCCCAACGTATGTAACACAAACAATTGTACCTGATATTGCTACATCAAATGTGTATAATATGCGTGAGGTTAGTATTGAACCATGTGAAGGCATGATAATATTATTCCCATCACATTTAGCACATAGTATAAGTGTTAACGAGAGTGATGAAGAGCGTTATTCAATGGCATTTAATTATTTTATGAAGGGTGCATTTGGATATGATGATAGTGCTTTAACATTATGACAATACCTATTCTATTATCGGAGGCAGTAAGGTTGGAATTAAGAAACATACTCAAATCGTTGAAGGTAGGAATGAAGGTTAAACTTAAAGATGGTGAAGATGGTGTTATTAATTTTGTATGTGATGATTATATCACTGTTACTACTAATCAATGGGAAGATCCAAATAGTAGATGGGGATATAGACAGACTAATGTGTTAGTATATCCTACTGAGTGGGAGGATATGTATATTGAGGATGAGCATTTTTATAATCATAAGAATTATAAAGGATATATTAGAGATCATCCAGGCAACGAAGACTTACCAACTGACATTACAGGTATTACAAATGAGAACCCAGAATAAAGAAAACTATTATTATTTCTTTTGGATAGTAGCAATGTTTGCTTTCATTGTACCTCAAGTAGCAACAGCATTTGCCTATCATAAACTTGCAGATATACTTACTAAACCTGTACAGGTTGAGATAGTAAAACCATCACAGTTGAAGGTGGGATTATGAGTGATGAGTTTAGTATTGATATTGATAAGGCACTAGAGAATGCTAAGACTACTGATCTTAATGGATTTGTTAAAGATGAGTATCCTGATGGTTTAGAGTCAGTACGTAAGGCAGTAGAGAATGCTGAAAACTTATGTGGATTAGATAGACTTGTGATGAAGGATCTGTTAGATGGTGAGTGGACACAATACTACACACAGAATAGTGGGGGTAGACAAACCACGAAGGTGGTGATAGAATATGAGGTAAGGAAGAAATCTAAGTAGATGATTCCCCAATAAAATCGCATATTTTTTAATATGGCAACCCGTACAATGGATGAGATCATTAGAATTAATGAACCTCATTTTAAGTCGTATGACAGATCATACGATAAATTTGATGAAATACTAGAATACAAACTGGTAGATCAGAATGAATTGAAATTAGACGATTCATATCAAAGACCAATATCACCAACAGCGATCAAGCAAGGTGGGAGATTAAACTTTACTCGTTTAAATCCTCTTACAGTTTGCGAGAGACCTAATGAGTTCGGTGAAGATGGTGGATTATTTGTTGTTGATGGACAACACAGATATGTCAGATCATTATTCTCAGACTATGAGGGTAAGATCCCAGTAGCAGTCTATAAGCATACTAAAGACACAGCAATTGCTGATTGTGTTAAGTATGAAGCAGATCTATTCAAAGTAATGAATAGTAACAGTCTCAAGGTAGGTACATTAGATAAAGTACGTGCTGGTGTTATAGCAGAGCATAAGGAAGATATACAGACACTTGATGTAATGGTATCATTAAACTTATATAATGATAACTTTGGATCAACTAGAGATGACTGTAGACTTATTGCACCATTTGGACAATTCCATCATTCATTATGGAAGGACTATCATGGTAGATCAAGTGAAATAGCATTTGGTTTACAATTACTTGATAAGGTATATGGTGTTGAAGAGAATGTCCATGCTTCAGCATTAAGAGGATTCTCATTAATTGGTGAATTCTACAATGAGTTAACAAATCAAAAGCAAGAGCAATTTAAAATATTCCTCTTGAAGTATCTCAAGCAGCAATGCAAGACTATTAATCAATTCGTTAATGGGTATGGTACATACTCTTGTGGTAAGTATTGTTTACACGATACTATCAACAGATATAACGGATGGCAAGAAAATGATAAGTTAAGGATAGGTGAAACAACATTGAATAAGTTATACAGTTTAAATCCTAGATTCAAACCAGTGGGGTTAGAATGAGAGATAGATCTGATATGAGAGATTCAATACTATTTGGGGATTGTCGCAAGACTCTCCCCACTATCACATGTAAACCACGCATGTGTGTTACATCACCACCATATTACGGATTAAGAGATTATGGTGGAGAAAATGACCAAATAGGTCAAGAGCAGAGTCCAGAAGAGTATGTAAAACAATTAGTAGAAGTATTCAGTAAGGTACGTGATGTATTAACTGATGATGGCACACTATGGTTAAATCTTGGTGACTCATACTATAACTATCGTAGTGATGGTAATTATCCTAAACAGACAGT
>CERB01178988.1_pt1 | contig 11121 bp, 10 predicted proteins | sample 356271 | NCBI WGS metagenome assembly CERB01 (sample SAMEA2621155, study PRJEB7988) | marine metagenome | isolation source: saline water (ENVO:00002010), including
AAGACTGAAAATCCCATAGAGGAAGGAATGGTTTCTATACTAGAACCTTTTATAGATACTATAGTTATTTGCACTTTAACTGGATTAGTAATCTTATCTTCGGGGGTTTGGAACCAAAAATTTGAAAATAAATTTGAAGCCAGTGCAATGGTATTTGTTAGCGGACAATATCTAGAAACCAGTAAAGAAGACACCATAGAGTTAAGAGATTATTATTATGGCGAAAATTCAAAGATTGAATATACAGGATCAATCGAAGTACAAAATGGAGAGATAAGCTCGGATGACATAACTCTTCTCCATAATCGATCAATAGCTGAAAATACTAAGATTTATTCATCTAACAATAATTCTTTATACACAGGACCATTAGATATAAAAGATGGAAAAATTATAAATATAGGAGATTTTAATCTTAGAGGTGATTCTTTACTTCTAGGAGCAGATCTAACTGGTAAAGCTTTCACCAAAAGTGTATTTGGAGATTTTGGGCAATATATAGTCGCTATTGGACTTTTGCTGTTTGCTTTCTCAACCGTAATAGCTTGGTCATATTATGGAGATCGAGCAACAGCACATCTTTTTGGAGAAGGCTGGATTCTCTATTATCGAATAATTTATGTAGGTGCATTCTTTACAGCTTCAATAATTGATACAAAAATTGTTTGGGATATTGCAACTGTTATAGGTCCTATTGCTACGATACCAAATTTGATAGCATTAATTTTCTTACGAAAAGAAATGAAACAAATAGACGCAGAATATGAAATCAGAAAATAGTAACTTCAATATAAATAATGTCCATCATGTAGCATTTAGATGCAGAGATGCAGAACAAACCAGATGGTTTTATGAAGAAGTATTAGGTCTTAAGTTAGCGGCAGCTTTAGCCTTTGATCATTTATCTGGTACTGAAAAAGAAATGGAATATATGCATATTTTCTTTGAAATGAAAGATGGAAATTACATAGCTTTCTTTGATGATCCTCATAATGCTCCATCAGATTTCTTCAAAGATATGAACGGATTTGATTCTCATGTAGCTGTAGAAGTTTCTTCCATGGAAGAAATAGAAAATATTAAAAATAAATTATCGAAAGTAGGCTGGGATTCTTTTCTTATAGATCATGAATTTGTTCATTCTCTTTACATATTTGATCCAAATGGAATTCAGTTAGAATTTACTTGTAGAGACAAAGATCATGATCAAATTCTAGATGAAGACGCAAAAAAAGCTCATAAAGCTATCGAAGATTGGACAAAAAAGACAAGGGAATTAAAAGTAGAAACTTTCGGTTCTGAGGCTCTAGACCAAAGAGAGAAATAAATGCCTAATACAAGTAAATATCAAAGAATACCTTTGATCTTTGCCTTTCAAGAAAAAGCAGCGTTTAAAGACACCTATGCAGGAGAAATAGGTCTGGTAGCACTTACAGCGCATCTTTTAAAGCCAAATAACTCAAATAATAAGACTGTAGCTGTTTTTATGCATCCTACAGGAGGAGGAAGTTATTTGCCTATGCTTAATTCTTTAGCTAAGGAGGGCATAGATACGGTCTGGTGTGATAGTAGATACCGAGGGACAGATTCTGCTTTAATAATGGAAAAGGTTCTTATTGATCTAGGACAATGCATCAAAAACCTTAAAGAAATACATAAATATGAAACGATAATATTAGGTGGTTGGAGTGGAGGGGGGTCTTTATCTCTTTTTTATCAATCCCAAGCTGAAAACCCTACTATTACAGAAACACCTGCAGGTGACCAAATCAATCTAGCAAGAGAGAATCTAATTCCTGCAGACGGCATAATGCTTATAGCTGCTCATGAATCCAGACATAGAACATTTACAGAATGGATAGATGGCTCTGTAATAGATGAAAATAATCCTGAAAATAGAGTTTTAGAGTTAGACATTTATGATTCCAAGAACCCTAATCAACCTCAATATAGTAAAGAATTTATTAAATCCTATAGAGCTGCCCAGATACAAAGAAATAGAAAAATTACTCAATGGGTGATTGATAAATTAGAAGAATTTAAAAATAGAGGAGAGGAGAATAGAGAATTAGGTTTTGTGGTCCATCGGACTATGGCTGATCCTAAATGGCTAGATATAACAATTGATCCAAATGGAAGAAAGCCTAATTGGTGTTTTTTAGGAGAACCACATGTTGTAAATAATAGTCCGATAGGATTAGGTAGATATTGTTCACTTAGAAGTTGGTTATCTCAATGGGGATACGATACAGCTAAAGGAGACGGAATAAATTGTGCAAAAGATATTACAATTCCTGCTTTAGTGATAGGCAATACAGCTGATGACGGAATAACACCATCACATACAAATAATTTATATAAATCTATTGGTCATGAAAATAAAAAACTAGCTTGGATAGAGGATGCAAATCATTATTATTTTGGGCAGCCAGATAAATCATCTGAAGCAGCTAAAGTATGTAAAGAATGGATGCAGGAGCAAAATTTAATTTCATGAATCAAATTCAAGTAAATGAAGTAGGGCCTAGAGATGGTCTTCAGAATATAGATACCATTTTAAATATAGGTGAGAGGTTACAACTTATACAGTCTTTAGAAAGAGCTGGAATTAATTCACTAGAGGTAGGAAGTTTTGTAAACCCCAAAGCTGTTCCCGCTATGGACAATACAGATGCTTTATTAGAAAAACTTGTAAATAGTAATAGTGATTATTCAGTTCTTATACCAAACATTTACGGATATGAACTAGCAAAGATTAATAAAGTAAAAGAAGTCTGCTTAGTTTTATGTGCTACTGAATCGATGAACAAGGAGAACATAAATAAAAGCATCAAAGACACAATCGTTGAATTTAAAGAAATTATTAATAGAGCTAAAAAAGATCAAATAAGGACCAAAATTTATATATCTGTAGCTTTTGAATGCCCATATGAGGGTCTAGTTAGTTCTAAATATATTTACAATCTAACTAAGGAGTTTCTATCTTATGGCATAAATGAGGTGGTTATTGCAGATACCATAGGAGCCGGTAATCCTGAACAGGTTAAGAAACTCTTTAGACTGCTGGTTAAAGACTTTGGATCATCCAAATTTTCAGCACATTTTCATGATACGCGCCAGTTAGCTTTATCAAATGTGAAGGCAGCAATGGAAGAGGGTATATCTAAATTTGATTCATGTATTGCAGGATTGGGAGGTTGTCCTTTTGCTCCAGGAGCCTCCGGTAACTTGGCTACAGAGGACTTAGTCTCTATGTTGCATCAAGAAGGTTATGAAACTGGTATTAGTGAAGAAATGTTAAAAAAATCTATAGATTTAGTTTCTAATTTTATTAATTTAAAAAATTAACCAGAAAAGTTTAAGCGTAGACTGAAGAAGCTAAATTAATTAAATGATTCTTATCTTCTTCACTTGGTAAATGGAATCTATCAACCTCCATAGTCCAATCTGCACTTTTATTTTCTTCAAAACCTTTTTTAAACCAAGGCTCATCTTTAAATTCATCTTCTTGCTTTTTGGCTATATCTAAATTAGTTAACCAAGTCTTAATATTAATCTCTTCTATTTCATTTAAGATATCTTTACAACGTTGATAGTCATTATTTAGATAATTAGCAAAAAAAAGTGCATTAAGCCATCTGTCGCTATTTAAATCTCCTAAAGGCTTAGGATCGAGTCTCATTGCTTTTTCAATAATTTCGATACCTTTATCTATTTCTTCTGTACGAACCAAGGAATCAGCATAAATAGAAAGAACAGCTGAATTATTAGGGTTTGCATTAAAGGCTTTTGTAGCAAATACTTTAGTTTGATTGAAGTCATGCATCGTTAAATGCACTTCTCCCATAATTCTATTGGCGTTCCAATCATTATCGTTTAGTTCTATGCCTTTGTTTAGAGCTTCCAAAAAAGTACTCATGAATTCATCAGTTTGTTCTTGAAAACCTAAAGCCAAAGCTTGCCCCATAGTACAAGCCTTCCAGGAATAGGGGAGAGGGTTATTCTCATCAGCTTCAATAGCGGCATCTAAAGCTTTAATAGCTTCTGCATTAGCTTCTTTTTCAAATTTCTGATTTAAAGCCCTTCCTTTTAAAGTTAGTTCATATGAAGTCATGTTTTCAGTAGGTTTTCTATTTGCCCTCTGAAGACTTGATAATTCTATTTTTCCTATCATGGAGTTAATAATCTTGGTAACTATTTCATCTTGAATTTCAAAGATATCCTTTTGTACCTCATCGTATTTATTGCTCCAGATGACATTACCGCTTTCCATTTCAGATAACTCCACTGAAATCCTTATTCTCTCTTGAACGGCCCTTATGCTACCTGATACTACAAAATCAAAATCCCATTCATTTTTAAACTCTTCAGTGGTGTAGTCTTTGTTTTTGAAACTAAAACAAGTCTTTCTAGACGCAACTTCAATTTCCTTTATCATTGAGAACTCTGTAATAAGATCTTCTACAACTCCATCTACTAAAAAAGCACCTTCTTTATCGTCATTGAGATTTTCAAAAGGTATCACTGCTAATTTTTGCCTGTAAGTAGGGTCAAAGGTCTTTTGTTGAGAATCTTCTATATTTTGAACCAAACTAGTTCCTTTAACTAAATAAGAAGCAATCAATACTACTGGGAATAGGGCAAGTACAGTTATAAAAATGAATTGCATAACCGTCTCTGAACTATAGCCAAAGGATGCTTCTGAAGAAACATTAGCTAAAACTACACTTGCTAATTGAATTAAAGCAATACTAGCAACTACATAAGCTGTAGCTGCTTTCCATAGTTTTAAGAATATTTTCTTTATCATTGAAAATCGAAGTATACCTGAAGGGTATAGATATCCAACCATAAAAGAACATAAGGGATAATCCTTATAAAACCTATATATAGAGTGTTATATATGACTAATATACTATATGGAATGTATATATATGCGTATAATATATATTATGTTAAATATGAAAGAATAACTCAAACTCTTACTTTAAAGATAGAAGAAAAGGGATTCACTAGGAACCCCTTCTCCTTAACTATAAGTATTATTTATTAATTGTTAGCTTGAAATACTAGATTGCTTGTAGTTTCTGCTGCAAGCTCTACATTCGAGAATCCTGCAGATGATAATAGTTCCATTAGCTTTTTAGGTCCTGCTTGTGGTCCTAAACCTAATCCAACTGGTTGTGCTTTAGAGGCAGGAACACAAATCAAAGTACCAAATCCATAAAACATGGATGAACTAGGGTTGTTTGTAATATTATTTTCTAAACCGTCTAATGCCATAGGTTCAACAACCATAAATGTACCATCTTCAGCTAAAGTTTCTTTTATACTTTTAGCTATACCAACAGGATCACCCATATCATGCCACGCATCAAATATGCATGCTAAATCATATGAATTCTTAGGTATTTCAGCGGCATCTGAAACAAAGAACTCTAAATTAGTTAACCCTTGCTCTGCTGCTCTCTTTTTAGCTTCGTCAATAGAAGGTCCATGAAAATCAAAAGCATGAATTGTTGAATTAGGATATTCCTTAGCCATCAACATAGACGAAGTACCTAAACCACAACCTATGTCTGCAACTATAGCTCCTTTTTTTAATTTCTCTTCCACTCCTCTCATGGCCGGAATCCACTCGTCTAATAAATGACCTGCATATGCCGGACGGAAAAATCGTTCAGTTCCGCAAAAACAGCATTCGTGATGTTCTCCCCAAGGTCTTCCTCTACCCGTTTTGAATACATCAACTGCAACATCTTCTTTAATAAATTGACCAACCACACCTTGAACTAAACCCTGTATACAAGTAGGTTCGCTCTCTCTAGCAAAAACAGCAGCTTGTTCAGGCGTTAAACTAAACTCCTCCGATTCAGCATTATAATTAACGTACCCTCTTCCGGCGTTAGATGATAACCACTCCAGTAGATAACGTTCATCTACTTCTGACTCTTTAGCTATATCAGCTACTGAAGCTGGACCTAATTTATCCATGGCTCGATAAACTCCTGTTTGGTCACCTAAATAAGACATCATAATGGCCATTGATCCTGCAACATCATTAAAGACACTACCAAATAGCTCCATTAACTTTTCTTGGTTTACTTGTAAATCTGCACTCATATTTTTACTCCTTTGAAAAATTAAATATACCAGAAATACAGTTACTAATTAAATTTAAGAGAACTAATATCTTTGTAAAATATGCCTATAAAGAAGGTGTAGTACAATTGCGTCATGAAACCCTTAAAAGGACTTAAAGTCATAGATTTAACTCATATGTTAGCTGGACCTTATGCAGGTATGGTTTTAGCTGATTTAGGAGCAGAGGTTGTAAAAGTTGAGCCTTTAAACACTGGTGAAATGACACGTGGTTTATTAAAAAATGATCCTAACTATTCTTTTAAGAATTTTGGAGCATATTTCTTAACCTTAAATAGGAATAAAAAAAGCGTATCTATAGATCTCAAAAATAAAAAAGGTTTAGATGTTTTTTATGATCTTGTTAGATCTGCTGACATAGTTTTAAATAATTTTAGCGCTGGTGTAGTTAAAAAACTTCAAATAGACTTTGAACATCTCTCGAAAATAAATCCCAAGGTTATTACATGTTCAATTACTGGATTTGGTGAAACTGGACCACACTCTTCTAGGCCCGCGTATGATCAAATAGTTCAAGCCTATAGTGGCGGTATGTCTATAACGGGTAGTGATTCTAATCACCCTACTCGAGCAGGAATACCAATAGGAGACTTAGGGTCTGGCTTATATAGTGTTATAAGTATTCTTTCAGCGGTCATATCAAGAGATAAATCTAGTAAAGGTCAGCATATTGACCTCTCCCTTCTAGATGTTCAAATTTCTTTACTTACTTATATGGCAACAATGCAAACCCTTTCTGGTATTGATCCTGTGCCCATTGGAAATGCACACTTTGTTCATGTTCCATATAACAGCTTTACAACTTCAGATGGTTTTGTAGTTATAGCTGTTATAACGAACGAATTCTGGCTATCTTTACTAGATATAGTTGATATAGATGAACTTAGGAGTGATAAATTTTCTGATCAACCAGGCAGGTTAAAGAATCAAGCATATATTGAAGAATTGTTAAATAAAAAGCTATCTGAGAATACTTCTGAATATTGGATAGAAAAGTTAAATGCTTCAAAAGTTCCCTGTGCTCCTATAAATAACTTCAGTAAAGCTTTATCTGATGAGCAAGTTATTCATAGAAATATGGTAGTTGAAGTAGAACATCCAGATGGTGGGAAAGTTTTAATGCCTGGTAATCCAGTAAAACTGTCATTGGATAGTGAAGATACCTATTCCCCTCCTCCACACTTAGGTCAACATACTTCAGAAACATTAAATAGCTGGGCTAATTATTCTGAAGAAGAAATAGAGATCTTAATTAAAGAAGGAATAATCTCACAATATCAATAAAGAAGAATTATTCTATCAATCATAAAACTAATTAAAGCTATAAGTACAATGATAGATGCTAAAAAAAGAAGAAGTCTTCCAAATCTAAATTTCTTTTCCATAATGTTTTTTGCTTAATTTAATATCTTAGTGCAAAATTATTATATATGGCTAAACAAGATTTAATAGAGATGGATGGAGAGGTTGTAGAAACTCTTCCAAATACTACTTTTAGAGTTAAACTCGAAAATGAACATATAGTTACTGCTCATATTTCAGGAAAAATGAGAAAGAACTATATAAGAATTCTAACCGGTGACAGAGTAAAGGTAGAAATCACGCCTTATGACCTTTCGAAGGGCAGAATAATATTTAGAGAAAGATAAAGTATATTAAGCTTTTACTGTTTCTTTAGATTGTTCTTTATATTCAATTAATATTTTATTTTTAATTAACTTTACAGTAGCTAGCCCGCCTGCTTTAGTTACAGTACCAAACAAAATTTTATCAGCTAAAGGTTTCTTTATTTCTTCCTGTATTAATCTTTGCATGGGTCTAGCTCCCATATCTTTATCATATCCATTATCTACTAACCACATCCTTACCTCTTCTGTAATTTCTATTTGAACTTTCTTTTCATCTAATTGTGCTTGAAGTTCAACTAAAAATTTATCAACGACAGTAAGAATTACTTCTTTACTAAGAGCATTAAAATGAATGACTGAATCTAGCCTATTCCTAAATTCTGGTGAGAATATTTTTTTGATAGCCTCTTTTCCTTCTGAACTATGATCTTGTTGATTAAAACCTATCGAATTTCTACTCATATCTTGAGCTCCAGCATTTGATGTCATAATAACGATACTATTTTTAAAATCTGCTTGTCTACCATTGTTGTCAGTTAAAGTTCCATGATCCATTATCTGCAGCAAAATATTGAAAACTTCTGGATGAGCTTTTTCTATTTCATCTAATAAAATCACGCAATGTGGGTTTTTTGTTACAGCTTCTGTTAACAAACCTCCTTGATCAAAGCCAACATAACCTGGAGGCGCTCCTATTAACCTTGAGACAGTATGTCTTTCCATGTATTCAGACATATCAAATCTTATAAACTCAATACCCATTATTAGTGAAAGTTGTTTAGAAACTTCTGTTTTACCTACTCCTGTTGGTCCAGAAAAGAGGAAGCTACCAACTGGTTTGTCAGAGTTCCCTAAACCGGCCCTAGAGAGCTTTATTGATGTTGTTAAAGTATCTATTGCTTCATCTTGACCAAAGATAACTCTACTTAAGTTTTCTTTTAGTTTACTCAGGACGTCTTTATCTGAGGAAGAAACTGTTCTCTTTGGTACTTTTGCCATCAGTGCCACAACCTCTTCTATATCCAACTCTGAGATTCTAGATGTTTTGTTTTTTAATCGTTTTCTAGACCCGGCTTCATCAATCACATCAATAGCTTTATCTGGAAGATTTCTATCATTGATATACCTATTTGAGAGTTCAGCAGCGGTTTTTAAAGCTTTATCAGAATATTTTATTCCATGGTGATCCTCAAATTGAGATTTAAGACCTTTTAGAATTTTAAAAGTATCTTCGATGCTTGGTTCTTTTACATCTACCTTTTGGAATCTTCTTGAAAGAGCTCTATCTTTTTCAAATACGCCTCTAAATTCTTTATAAGTTGTAGAACCAAAAAAACGAAGGTTATTTTTAGCTAAAGCAGGCTTTAAAAGATTAGAAGCATCATTTACACCTCCTGAAGTAGCACCAGCTCCAATAATGGTATGAATTTCGTCTATGAACAACACAGCTTTTTCTTGCTTAGAAAGCTCACTTAAAACTACTTTCAATCTTTTTTCAAAATCGCCTCTATACTTAGTACCAGCTAATAATGCCCCTAAGTCTAGACAATAAATAACACAATTTTTTAATAGATCCGGTACTTTTCCTTCAGTAATTAATTTAGCTAATCCTTCTGCAATAGCAGTTTTTCCTACACCAGAGTCTCCTACTAAGAGAGGGTTATTTTTATTTCTTCTAGCTAAAATCTGAGAAATTCTTTCAATTTCTTTTTTTCTGCCTATCAATGGATCTATATTTCCATCAATGGCTTCTTGATTAAGGTTAGTACAAAATTGTTCTAACGCCGAGGGATCTTTTTTCGGTTTAGCTTTTGACTCCTCCCCATCTACAAATTCTTTTTCAGAATTATCTTCTAAAGAATTAGAATCTCCATGGCTTAAGTATGTAACTACGTCTAATCTAGTAATACCTTCTTGCTCCAATAGATAAACACTATGGCTCTCTTTTTCACCAAAAATAGCTACCAATAAATTTGCTCCGTTAACTTTATCTCTACCTGAAGATTGAACATGAAAGACAGCTCTTTGTAATACTCTTTGAAATCCTAATGTTGGTTGGATTTCATTGTTATTTGAGCTATCAATAAGGGGTGTTGTTTCTTTTATAAATTTAGTTAGTTTTTCTTCTAAAGACTTTACGTTTGTATCTAAAGAATTAAAAACTTCTAGTGCACTATCATTTTGAAGAAGTGATAAAAGAAGATGTTCTACAGTAACAAATTCATGACTTGATGTACTTGCCAATTTAAAAGAGAAATTAAGGTTTTCTTCTACTTGCTTATCTAACATTAATCTTCATCTACTGGTTCTATATCACATGCTAATGGATGTCCATTTTCCTTTGCAAAGTTTAAAACTTGCGAACATTTAGTTTCAGCTACTTCTTTAGTAAATATACCACAAACTCCTTTTCCATGTTGATGGACTGCAAGCATAACTTGAGTTGCTTTCTCCTGATTCATGTTGAAAAAAGACTGAAGAATATAAACAACAAACTCCATAGGAGTGTAATCGTCATTTAAAAGAATAACTCTATAAAGAGGAGGTTTTTTTAATTTAGGATCTACAGTTATTGTCCCAGTAGAAAATTCATTATCAAATTGGTCTTTATTTGAAGAAAGTTTGATTGGAAAATTATCTGACAGCATTACTCCATGTTATCGATAATAGCTTTACCAAATTCTGAACATTTAACTAAACTAGCGCCTTCCATTAAACGTTCAAAATCATATGTAACTGTTTTGCTTTCTATAGTTCTTGAAAGACCTAGAATAATAAGATCAGCTGCTTCTTGCCACCCCATATATCTAAGCATCATTTCTGCAGAAAGAATAAGTGAGCCAGGGTTAACTTTATCAAGACCAGTATATTTTGGTGCCGTACCATGAGTTGCTTCAAAAAGCGCAACCTTATCCCCTAAATTAGCCCCAGGAGCTATGCCTATACCTCCTACCTCAGCAGCTAATGCATCAGAAATATAGTCTCCATTTAAATTCAGTGTAGCTATGACGCTATATTCATCTGGTCTAGTTAGAATTTGCTGAAGAAATGCATCAGCAATTACGTCTTTAATAATGATTTCTTTTCCTGTTTTTGGATTTTTTAATAGGTGCCAAGGTCCTCCATCCAGTTCTTCTGCACCATACTTTTCAGCAGCATGTTGATAGCCCCAATCTTTAAAGGATCCTTCGGTAAACTTCATAATATTACCTTTATGAACAAAGGTTACAGAATCTCTATCATTATCTATTGCATATTGAATAGCTTTATCAACTAGTCTTTGAGTTCCTTCTTTTGAAACAGGTTTTACGCCTATTCCACAAAAGTCAGG
>CERB01176389.1_pt1 | contig 11076 bp, 7 predicted proteins | sample 356271 | NCBI WGS metagenome assembly CERB01 (sample SAMEA2621155, study PRJEB7988) | marine metagenome | isolation source: saline water (ENVO:00002010), including
CAAGAATGTCAAAAATTGGAGGAGAGCTTTTAAGAGATCTTGAAAAAGATACAGTTAACTGGACAAAAAACTTTGACGAAACCCTAAAAGAGCCAGAGGTGTTGCCCGCCGTCTATCCAAATCTCTTGGTAAATGGTTCAGAAGGAATTGCTGTTGGGATGGCAACAAAAATTCCACCACACAACCTGTCAGAAACGGTAGGAGCCCTTATTGAGCTTATTGAAAACCCAGACGCAGATGTTGATGATCTTATGAAACATATAAAAGGACCAGACTTTCCTACAGGAGGAAAGGTTTTAGGCTTACAAGGAATTAAAGATGCATATTCTACCGGAAGAGGAAAGGTAAAGATGCAGGGAACGGCATATACCGAAACACCAGACAAGGGCAGAAGCAAGCTTATTATAACAGAAATTCCATACCAGGTCAACAAAGCAAACCTTGTAGAAAAAATTGCAGACCTGTCGAGAGACAAAAAACTAGAGGGAATCGCTGAAATAAGAGACGAATCGGACAAAGACGGAATGAGGGTGGTTATAGAAATTAAAAAAGATGCTGTACCAGAGGTTGTTCTTAGTCAGCTCTACAAACAAACGCAACTAGAAGACACTTTCGGAATAATCCTTTTAGCCCTGGTTGATGGAACCCCAAAAATCATGCAACTAAAAGAGTTTCTAAACCAGTTTTTAGAGTTTAGACAAGAGGTTATTATTAAAAGAACAAAGTTTGACCTGTCTAAAGCTGAAGACAGAGCACACATACTAGAGGGGTTACAAATCGCCCTAAAAGATATTGATAAGATTATAGAAACCATCAAAAAAAGCCCGGACCCCGCAACAGCAAAAGAAGGCCTTATTAAAAAATTCAAACTATCAGAAAAACAGGCACAAGCCATTCTTGACATGAGACTTCAAAGACTTACGGGGCTTGAAACAGAAAAAGTTATTAGTGAGTATAAAGAAATAATAAAGCTTATGGCGGAGTTAAAGGGAATATTGGACAGCAAGTCAAAAAGAATGAAAATTATTAAAGAAGAGCTTTTAGACATTAAAGAAAGGTTTGGAGAAGAAAGAAGAACAGAGGTAATTGCGGAGTACACAGCAAGAAGCATGGAAGACCTTATTGCTGACGAAGAGGTTGTTTTAACGGTTACACACAACGGGTATATCAAAAGAACAAGCATTAGCACATATAGAACCCAAAGGAGGGGCGGAAGAGGAGTTCAGGGAGCTGGATCCAGAGAAGAAGACTTTGTTGAACACCTCTTTACAGCATCAACGCATAGCTATATTTTGTTTTTTACAGACAAAGGAAAGTGCCACTGGGTAAAAGTTTATGATATTCCAGAGGGCGGAAGAGCCGCAAAAGGAAGAGCCATCATCAATTTGATTGAGTGTGAGCCGGACGAAAAGGTAAAAGCTTTTATTGACGTTAAAGAGTTTGATGAAAACAAGTATGTTGTTATGGCAACAGAAAAAGGGGTGGTTAAAAAAACAAAGCTTTCAGCATATTCTCGACCACGAAAAAAAGGAATATATGCCGTAGAAATTAGAGAGGGAGACACCCTTATTGAGGCAAGAATTTCTGAAGGGGAAAATGACATTTTGCTTGGAACAAGAGAAGGAAAGTCAATAAGGTTTTCTGAACAGCAGATTCGTCCAAGCGGAAGAAAAACAATGGGGGTTAAGGGAATCACTTTAAGCTCAAAAGACGATAGGGTTGTTGGAATGCTGCTAATTAAAAGAGAGGGAACAACAGTTCTTGTTGCAACAGAAAAAGGATTTGGAAAAAGAACAGACATTTCTCAATACAGGGCGCAAAAAAGAGGCGGCAAGGGCGTTTTAACAATGAAAACCACAGATAAGGTTGGTAAAATGGTTACAATTAAAGAGGTTTTAGATTCGGACGAACTTATGATTATTACAACACAGGGCGTTTTAATCAGACAAGCTGTTTCAAAAATAAGAGCAATTGGAAGAGCAACGCAAGGGGTTAAGCTTATAAATTTAGACAAGGGCGCGTCGGTAGCATCAATTACTCGAATTATTTCTGATGAAGAAAACAAGGAAGAAGACCAAGGTGAGCCAGATAAAGCAGAACCTGAAGAAACTTAAAAAAAGAATTTTCAAAGAAACAACAAGCGACAAAGTTAAGCTTGTTGCTGTTACAAAAACCCGATCAACAAGTGAAATCAACGAAGCAATTTCTTGTGGAATTACAAGCATTGGAGAAAATAGAGTACAAGAAGCTGAAAAAAAGTTTCAACATATAAGCCCTCTTGTAGAAAAGAGGTTTATTGGAAGGCTTCAGACCAACAAAATTAAAAAAGCAATATCTCTTTTTGACACCATAGACTCCGTTCAGTCTTATAGGGTTGCAGAAAAGATTTCAAAACACTGCCAAGCCGCAAAAAAAGAACAAAGAATCTTGTTGCAGATAAACACAGGGGAAGAACAGTCCAAAAACGGGTTTTTAAAAAATGAAAAAAAAGAAATTATAAAATGCTTCTCTCTCAAAGGAATAAAAATTGAGGGACTTATGACAGTTGCTCCCCAAGCTCAAGAAAAAACAAAGATAGAAAAAGCGTTTAAAGACTTAAAAAGTCTTTTTTTGGAGATTAACAGGAGAATCCCAGAAGAGCAAAAAATGAAAGAACTTTCAATGGGAATGAGTGACGACCTTATCCCCGCAGTTAGGGAAGGATCAACAATGGTAAGGGTTGGAACGAGCATTTTTGGAAAAAGGAGGGAGAGTGCTTGAACTAAAAAAATGGTTTAACCCCAAACACTACAACAGACTTTGGAATGTTGGTCCGCCTGGGTTGGTTTTTTCTATTTCTCTTGTGCACGCCCTCCGCTGGGTGGAGAAAGCTCTTGAGCTCACAACCTTCTCCCTGGAAGAGCAGTGGCTTTGGCTTTTAATGGCGCTTGTTTCTCTTGACGCTATTCTCCTTTTGTTTTGGGTTTTGTTTAGCTTGCCCCCAAAAGAAAGAGGAAAAAAGCTTTCAAAAAAAGGAATATATGGCCTTATAAGACACCCAATATATACAGTAATTGTTTACCACGTCCCCATTTTGTATGCTCTTTCTTGGGGGTCTTTTTTGCTTTTATTTTTTTTGCCATTCCACCATATGATTTGGATAAAAATCGTTCAAAAAGAAGAAGAATACCTTGTTGGCATTTTTGGAGAAGAATATTTAGATTACATGGACGAAGTTCCAAGGTTTATTCCTTGGTTTTGAATTAAAAATTTTGTTTTTTAGCACTCGGAAGAAAGCTTTCTAAAAAACTCAAAAAAAACTAGAGGAAAATTATGAAAAAGCTAATATTAACTTTAACACTTATTACAGGAATAACAATGTCTCAAGAAAAACACTATGGTTTTGAATTTGTAAAAGAGTCTGGCGGAATTCAAGAATACAAAATGACATCAAACGGGCTCACCGTTTTGTTAAAAGAAGACCACAGCGCGCCAGTTGCAACCTTTATGGTTACCTACGATGTTGGGTCTAGAAACGAAGCAATAGGCTATACGGGGTCTACCCACCTTTTAGAACACTTAATGTTTAAGGGGTCTAGAAAGTTTAACACGGAAAAGGGAAACTCTGTTTTTCAGCTCTTACAGTCCTTGGGAGCAAGGATGAACGCCACCACCTGGCTAGACAGAACAAACTATTTTGAAACGGTTCCAAGCGAACACCTTGAAACCGCAATTGAAATTGAAGCAGACAGAATGAGAAACGCATATATTAAAGAAGAAGACAGGCAGTCTGAAATGACAGTGGTGAGAAACGAGTTTGAAAGAGGACAAAACAGTCCCTTTGGTGTTTTAGATGAACACATTTGGGCCATGGCCTATATGGCACACCCATACCACCACTCAACGATTGGTTGGAAATCAGACATTGAGGGCGTTTCTATAGAAAGGCTGAAAGAATTTTATGATACATTCTACTGGCCAAACAATGCCACTGCAACCATTGTGGGAGACTTTGAAAAGGCGGATGCTCTTGCAATGGTTAAAAAGCACTTTGGCAGAATAATGAAAAGCCGAAACGAAATCCCCGAAGTTTATACTGAAGAACCAGAACAAGAAGGACAAAGAAGGGTTATTTTGAAAAGAGCGGGGCAGCAAGGGGTTGTTGGGGTTGCTCATAAAACCCCTTCTGCGACACACGAAGACGCACCAGCTTTTATAGTTTTGTCTTCAATCCTTTCTTCCGGTAAAAACAGTAGGTTTTACAAAAAAATAACAGACAAAGGGCTAACAACAAGCGTGTTTATTTGGGACTCTCTCTTTAGAGACCCTGGTCTTTTTGCTGTTTATGCAAACCTTACCCCCGGAACAGAACACAAAAAGGTAGAAGATGTTATAATGGCCGAATATGAAGAAATAAAACAAAAAGGGGTAACAGAAGAAGAGCTTAACAAGGCAAAAGCCCAGCTTGTTGCAAACATGAAGTTTCGCCAGGACGGATCATACATGGTTGCAGGAAGCCTTAACGAAGCAATAGCCTCTGGGGATTGGACACTTTATACCACATACGAAGAAAGAGTTTCAGCCGTAACAGCAGAAGACATAAAAAATGTAGTTGAAAAGTATTTTCTTGAAGACTTAAGCACCGTTGGGCACTTTGTTCCTAAGTCTTCCGGGAACCAAGGAGCACGAAGAGGCCCTTCGAGCGCAACAGCCCTTGCAGAAATGAAGAAAAAACACTTTTCAACAGAGGGCATCCCTGAAGAAGGACTTCTTTTAGCCCAAATAGAAGACTCAGAGCCAGTAAACGGAATTAGGCTTTTAACCCTAAAAAGAGGCTCAGGGGTTGTTACATTTTCTGGAAGTTTTTTAGGGGGGGACGTTTATGCTCCAAGCACAAACCCAAGGATTCCAGATGTAGTCGTTTCTATGCTTGACCAAGGAACCTCAAAAAGCTCCAAGTTTGAAATTAGTAGCAAACTTGAAAACGTTGGCGCAAGACTTAATTTTTCAAATGGGAAAGCAAGAGTTGGTTTTGGTGGAAAATCTTTATCAGAAGACATGGGCCTTGTTGTTGGTCTTTTGGCGGAGCAACTTAGGCTCCCCGCCTTTGATAGCGAAGAGCTAGAAAAAACAAAAAGCAGACTAATAACGGGTTACAAAAAAAGCAAGGAAAGCACCAGGGGCAACGCCCTAAACAACATGTTGAAGAACTTTTATCCTTCTGGGCACCAAAACGCTGCAGAAGATCCAGAAACTTCAATTCAACATATAGAAAAAATTACAGCAGATGCCCTTAAAAAATATCACAAAGAGGCATATGGCACAGGCAGCATGGTTTTTGTTGCTGTTGGAGACGTAAGCCACGAAGAGCTTTCAGGCCTGCTAAAAGAAAGCTTTGGGGACTGGAGCTCTTCCCCGCTTTCTGATAAAAAAGAAGAAAAAAGAGGGTCAAAGTCTGGAGGAAAAACATATGTTACAATGGAAGACAAAACCAGCACAGATTTTTTAGTTGGAATTCCAGTTGGCATAACCAGAGACCACCCAGACTATAGACCTCTTTATATTGCTAGCTATATTTTGGGAGGGAACTTTTCAGGAAGGCTAATGCAAACAGTTCGCGTAAAAGAAGGCCTAACATATGGAATTCGCTCTAGCATGTCAGGGTTTTCAAATGACAACGACGGCTACTGGTATGTTGGAGGAACGTTTGCCCCACAGCTTCTTTCTAAAGGAGAAAGCTCTACCTTAAGAGAAATTAAAAAGTGGGCCAAAGACGGCGTTACTCAAAAAGAGCTTGATATTGCAAAAACCACACTAACGGGATCCTATAGGGTTGGCTTTGACACAACGGGGGGCCTTGCAGGAGGAATTCTTAGCGCAGTTGTTGAATGGGGAGACCTGTCATATGTCGACAACCAACCAGACAAAATTAATGCTGTGACCCTTGATGAGGTAAACAGCGCAATAAAAAAATATATTTCTGTGGAAGACCTTTATCAGGTTGCCGCAGGAAGCGTTGATGAAAACGGAGAACCGCTAGAAAAAGAATAGCATTCATGATTAGGGCTATTTTAGCATGTGACGAAAATGGGGGAGTAAGCAAGGGAGGAACCCTCCCCTGGCCAAAAAACACAAAAGACTTGGCCTGGTTTAAAAAAAATACAAATAACAGCACGGTTGTTATGGGCTCAAAAACCTGGAAAGACCCCCTTATGCCTTGGCCTCTTCCCAACAGAAAAAATGTTCTTGCAACCTCCCAAAAAGAGAGCTTTCCGGGGGCGGATGTTTATATACAGGGAGATTTATGTTCTGAAATAAAAAAACTTTCCAAAAAAGACAAGGTTTGGATTATTGGAGGAATAAACATTTTAGAACAAACCCTAGAAATTGTTGAAGAGCTTTATTTAAGTAGAATAAAAGGAAAATACGACTGTGATGGGTTCTTGCCGCTAGAAAAAATAAAAAAAATGTTTGAAAAAACCTGGACCGAAAAACATGAAACGGTTGAGTTTCAAATTTGGAAAAAAAGGAGTCAAGCTTGAAACAGTATCTTAGCGCGCTAACACACATTCTTGAAAAAGGAAAAGACAGAGAGGACAGAACAGGCGTTGGAACAAGGGGCATTTTTGGCTATCAAATGCGCTTTAATCTAAAAGAGGGGTTTCCGGCTGTAACTACAAAGAAGCTTGCTTGGCGCAGCGTTGTCAGCGAGCTTATTTGGTTTTTAGAAGGAGGAACAGACGAAAGAAGGTTGGCAGAAATTCATTTTGGAAAAAATAGGAACGAACTACATGAAAAAAAAACAATTTGGACAGCAAACGCGGACAAACAAGGAAAGGCTTTGGGGTATGTTAACAGCCCGGAAAGAAAAGAGCTTGGACCAATATATGGAAACCAGTGGAGGTCTTGGGGAAAAGACAAACAGGGAGTTGATCAAATAAAAAAAATTATTAATGAGCTCACCACAGACCCAACCAGCAGAAGACACTTGGTAAGTGCGTGGAACGTCGAAAAAATTGATGAAATGGCGCTTCCCCCATGCCACACAATGTTTCAGTTTTATGTTGAAGAGAAAGAGTTAAGTTGTCAGCTTTATCAAAGAAGCGCTGACATGTTTTTGGGCGTTCCTTTTAATATTGCGTCCTACAGTCTTTTAACGTGTTTGTTTGCCAAAATATTAAACCTAAAACCGGCAGAGTTTGTTTGGGTCGGCGGAGACTGCCACATTTACAAAAACCACTTTGTTCAAGCGAAAGAACAAATAAAAAGAAGCCCAAAAAAGCCACCACAGCTTTTAATTCCTAAGGTTACAAGTATAGAAGACATAATAAATTCAACGCCAGAAGACTATAAGCTGATTGACTACAGCCCAATGGACAGCATAAAGGCGCCAATGGCGGTTTAAAAAGGGGGGGACCAAGTGAAAAAAACAAACAAAGTTTTTATTGTTTTAATAGTTGCTGTTTTAGCCAGCTTTCTTTTTGTAAAAAATTATTTAAAACCAACAAAGTTGCTTTATAGCGGCACAATTAAAACAAAACAAGTTAAGGCTCCTGTAAGCGTGTATTTTGACAGTTACGGAGTTCCCAGTGTTTTTGCAGAAAACGACGAGGACATGTTTTTTGTTGCTGGATATGTTGGAGCAAGAGACAGGCTGTTTCAAATGGCCTTTTTAAAATATGCCTACAAAGGACAGCTTGCAGAAACCTTAAACGACACTCTTTTTTTAGAAGACAGGTTTTTAAGAACTCTTGGCTTTGAAACAATAGCCGAAAAAAGTTTAAAAAAAATGCCAAAAGAGTTTGTTTTAAACCTACAAAAAACATGCGACGGGATAAACGCTTATACACAAAGCCTAAAGCCATCTGAATACCCTCTTGAATTTAGACTTATAGGCATAAAAGAGTTGCCACACTTTGAGCCAAAAGACATTGTGGGGCTTTCAACAATGATGGCTTGGGAATTACAGGGGGGCTGGGATTCAGAGCTGTTTTTTGGGGCGATCCAAGAACAGCTTGGGGAACAACATCTGGCTGATATTTTACCAAGATATAAAAAAGAATATCCCACAATAGCAACAACAACCCTTCTGTCTGCATATAAAGAATATTCCACAACAACAAAAAGGCTCCGAAAAATATTGCAAACCGACAAATCGGGATACGGATCAAACGCTTGGGCGGTTTCTGGCGAAAACACACAAACAGGACTACCTTTTTTGGCAAACGACCCCCACTTGGCGCTAAACTTGCCCCCATGGTGGTATGAGATTAGAATGAAAGGTGAAAAATATAATTTTGGAGGCTACGGCCTTTATGGTTTTCCGCTCCCGGTTGTTGGTCACAACGAAAACGTTTCATGGGGTTTTACAAATGTAATGACAGACGACATGGACTTCTATGTTGAAACCCTAAATAAAGACGGGTCCCAGTATTATTTTAACGGAAAATGGGTGGACGTTGTTGTAAAAGAAGAAACGGTTCGCCTTAAGTCTGGAAAAGAGAGAAAAATAAAAATAAAGTCAACTCACAGGGGCCCAATAATTTCAGGAATTCACCCCGAAGCAAGAGAGAACAAGGCAATTTCTTTCAAGTGGACAGAATTTGATGCTTTTGACGAAACGTCAGCCTTGTTTCGAATTGCTCAAGCAAAAAACTGGGATGAGTTTTCAGAGGCTAGCAAAACATTTGGTGCCCCCGGACAAAACCTAACATACGCCGACAAAGAAGGAAACATTGCATGGAGACCGGGAGTAAAAATCCCAATAAGGGAGGGAGCAGACACCCTTCTTCCTTTTGATGGAACGACAGACAAGCACGATTGGAGAGGGTATGTCCCTTTCGAAGAAATGCCTTTTTTGTTTAACCCAGAAAAAGGGTATATATCTAACGGAAACAACAAAACGGTTGACGATTCGTACCCCTATTATATATCAAGGTATTGGGCAGACCCAAGCAGGGCAGAACAGATTGAAACACGAATTGATGCAATCATTAAAGAAGACAAAAGAAAAACATCAATTGTAGACATGATGGGAATCCAAAACGACATTACGTCCCCGTTTGCAAAAGAAATGAAAAAGCACTTTTTGTCTTCTATAAAAGGAGAAAATGACAAGGAGTTTCAAAAAATTAAACATGCTCTAAAAAACTACAACGGAGTAGAGGCAACCGAATCTTTGGGTGCGCTAGCGTTTCATGTGTTGTACCTCTCCACCCTAGAGGCCATTTTTTCTGATGAACTAGAAAAGCTAGGCGAAAATGCAATGAGCACAATGTTAGACCTAAAAACAATTACATCTTTTTCTATTAAAAAAGCCTTTTCAAAAGAGGGGTCTGTTTGGGTGGACAACGTTAATACAGAAAAAACAGAAACAATTAAAGAAATTATGCTAACATCTTTTCGAGAAGCAGAAAAAACTTTTGTTGGTTACGGCGACGCAACATGGGGAGATATACACTCTGTCACTTTTGCACACAGGCTAGACGCAGACCCAAGGGTTAAAGCTTTAGTTGGTTTTAGTGTTGGCCCCTTTCCTATGGCCGGCTCTGGATGGGCCCCAAGAGCGGCAAGCTATAAACAAGGAAGGCCTTTTAAAGTCACAGCCGGAGCATCAATGAGGAGAATCATTGATCTCTCAAACCTTGACAACGGTTTTAGTGTTTTACCTACAGGACAATCAGGGGTTTTTGGTTCTCCCCACTACAAAGACCAAACCGAACTATACAACAACGACAAGTATAAAAAGTTTTTATTTTCTAAAGAGGCAATAAAAAAAGCTTCCAGAAACACGCTCCTTTTTGTTCCAAAAAAATAGGCTTGTTTTTTAAAACAGCTATTCGTTTATAAAGACAATCTTACCAAAAACTTTTCTTTCGGCGATAGCTTTTATTGATTGGACCGCATCTTTCATAGGAATGGTGTCTGATATAAGGGGCGAAATTTTTCCTTCCCCCAAAAGCCGTCCAAGCTCAACAAGGTTTTCTGCATTGTTTTCTGGTTCTTCTGCTTGAAAGCGCCCAATAAAAACACCAGAAACCTGACACCCTTTTAAGAGCATTAGATTGGCTGGAAACAATGGAATTTCACCAGCGGCAAAACCAACCACCAAATAGGTTCCCCTCCAACCAATTGCCCTTAAGGCAGGAAGAGCATAACAGTCTCCGACAGGGTCATAAACAATATCATAGCCCCCTTTTTTGCTTTTTGCCTTTAGTTCTTTTCCAAAAGAAATTTGGGCTTCTTTGTCTAGTTTTTCTGTTCCATAAACAACAACATCGTCTACATTGTATCCACGGCAGATCTCCGCCTTTTCTTTTGTTGAAACAGCGGCGACAACGCGTGCGCCATATGCTTTCGCTAGGTCAACAGCCGCAAGCCCAACCCCTCCGGCCGCCCCCAAAACCAAAACCTCATCACCGGCCTTAATGTTTGCTCTTTGTTTTAGCGCCAACAAGCTTGTGCTATAAACCATAAACATGCCGCCAGCAACATGAAAAGGAAACCCTTCCTGCAGTGGAAACACCAAAGCTTCAGGAATAACAATTTTTTCAGCGAAAGCACCAAACCCCTTAAAAAAAGCGACCCTGTCTCCAACCTGAAAAGACGAAACGTTTTTCCCGACAGCGCTTATAATGCCCGCACCCTCGTGTCCTGGAGAAAATGGCAAGTCAGGCCTAAACTGATAAAGCCCCCGGACAATTAAGTTGTCGGGATAGTTTAGTCCGGCCGCCTTTATGTCAATAACAACCTCATTGTCCCCCGCAACAGGGTCTGGAACGTCTTCCCAAGAAAGATTCTCAACCCCGGCAAACTCTTTACATATAATTGCTTTCATAGTTTCCTCTTTTAATGTTTAAAAACCCTTGTTCCTGTAAAAACCATAGAGATTTTATGTTTATTACATGCGCCTATAACCTCTTGGTCTTTTATTGATCCCCCCGGTTGTATAATGGCCCCTATTTTGTGCTTTGCCATCAAATCAACAGAGTCCCTAAAAGGAAAAAAAGCATCAGAAGCAAGAACCGCTCCAGCAGGAATGTTTGTTTTTGTTAACGCATACCTTACAGCATCAACCCTGCTTGTTTGTCCCCCAGA
>CERB01053791.1_pt1 | contig 11053 bp, 10 predicted proteins | sample 356271 | NCBI WGS metagenome assembly CERB01 (sample SAMEA2621155, study PRJEB7988) | marine metagenome | isolation source: saline water (ENVO:00002010), including
GTTGTAAACATTTTCATACCAATTGGAATTGTCCTTAACTTTAATAGCTTGTTTAAAGAATCCACTACTTTCTTCAAATCAAAATTAGAAGATTCTGTTGCAATAATCTCGTTCATTTAGTTCCCCCCCTTTTTTTAACCTTATTCACGGTTTCCCGTAAGCATGTAATAATAATCAATAAGTAGGAGATATAAAATGAAACTAAACAATTTATTTAAATCATTATTACTTTCACTTGCGTTTATTGCTTGCGTAGTTACTGCTGCTCATCATGAGGAAACAGGAATTAATTACAAAGAGGGGCAACAAGCTGTTATGGATGCATTTGGTTGGGACTTTGACCAGGCAGAGATAACTACCGAAAAGATTACAGATAATATTCATGTTTTATTTGGTTTAGGTGGGAACATTCTAGTAAGTACTGGAGAAGATGGAGTTCTTTTGGTTGATGACCAAATGCCAGAACTTAAATACAAGATACTTAGGGCTTTAAGGAAAATAGGCGGAAGATCAGTAGATTATATAATTAATACCCATTGGCATTTTGATCACGCTGAAGGCAATCTGGCTTTTGGTCCTGATGGAGCTAAGATAGTAGCTCATGAAAATTCAAGATATATGATGCTAAATCCTAAGCCTATTAATCTGTCTTTTATAGTTTACCCTCAACAACCATACCCTCTAAGTGCTGTACCACAGATCACTTTTCAAGATAGTATGAAACTACATCTTAATGGAGATCAAATTGAACTTTATCATTTTGGCCATGCCCACACTACGGGTGATACTGCAATTTATTTAAGAAACTCTAATGTTCTTCATATGGGAGATGTTTTTAACATGACAGGACCGCCCTTTATCGATGCCGGCAATGGAGGGTCAATAGATGGAATTATTAATTTCTGCGAAGAGATATTAAAAGTTGTAAATGATGAAACAATTGTAGTCCCAGGTCATGGTCCTATCTCTACAACTGAAGATATGCAAACTTATATTGATATGCTTATCGTTGTTAGAGACAGAATACGAGATGGGATAGACCAAGGTAAAAGCTTACAAGAGATTATCGACTCTGATCCAACTAAAGAATGGAGAGATAAATTTGGTGATGGACCTTTTATTGTAGGAATAATAGATAGAGCTTACGCAGGAATGACTAAATAGAGTTAAAGTGTTCTATTATTCTAGAGGTAATCTCATGAGTCATTTCTTCTGGTATTTCATGTCCTACTCTTTCTAGAACCATCATCTGGGCATTGGGGATGCCATCTGCTAATGCCTGCCCATGATCTAGAGGAAGAATAGCATCTTCTGTTCCATGTATAACTAGAGTAGGTATTTTAATCTCATTTAGTCTTTTTCTTCTATTTTCGCTGGCACCTACGGCATCTCCATGTCCAGCATGAGGATTATAACCATGATCCATTGATGGCTTCATTCTTTCCCTGAACTTCCTTTCATCAAAAGGATATCTTGAACCTGTTAGCTCCTTATATATCCTTACAACTCCATCTTCATACTTTCCTTGAATATTAAGCAAGAATGATTCCTTCATCCCCTCAACAAGTGAAGCAGTCATTACAGATAAGTCAGGATCTCCCATACCTGGACTAGACATAATCGGAGTTAGACTCAAAGCCCTTTCTGAGTGATCTAGACCAATAACTTGAGTGATCATTCCACCCATGGAAGCCCCAACTATATGAGCTTTGCTGATATTTAAATGATCCATTAAAGCTATGGAATCCTGCGCCATATCATTTAAATCATATTTTGCATTAGACGATCTTTGAGATGCAGTAAAGTTTCCTTCTTCATCGGTGACGATATTGAAAACATAATCAATTAATTTACTAGAAATACTCAAAGGAAGCAGTTTAGCGACCTTTGAGAGGATAGACTCTTTATTAAACCAAGTACTCTTACCTACATCTCTGTTATCGAATCTAACTACATAAAAACCTGCTTTTACTATAGGATCAATAAACTCTATATTCCACTGCAGAGCATTTGCATTAGCCCCCATGATAAGAAGTACAGCAGGGTTAGAAGAGTCGCCGAAGTCTTCCCACCAAATATTGATATCGTTTACTTCAGCTATTCCCTGACTCATCTTAAGATATATTTAATAGAACTAATTTAAAAGTCTCTACGAAACTCAATACCTACACGTCTAGGAGGTCCCCAATAATCTGCTGCCATACCTAAACCTGGATCGGTGCCTCCTATTTGAACAGTACCTGCTTGATCTAACATATTGTAAACATAGTCTTTATCAGTCAAGTTCTTACCCCAAAAAGAAATCGTGGTAACTCCATCTGCTAGATTCCAATTTATCCTTCCATCTACTAGATTGTATGCTGGAATAAAGGACGATGGAGTGTTTTCTAAAGAAGCATATTGATCATCTTTTCTCGTTGCACCTATAACACTTACTAAATTTCCTCCAGAAGGTAAGGAGGTAGTATGAATAAAGCTAATATCTAAAGTGTCTGTATCTCCACCATTACCAAATTCAATGTAACTTAAATCTCTAGTGACTATGCTTTCAACAGTAGAGCCATCAGCTGCAGTGGTGTAAACGTTATCTTCAACAGTAAACTCATCATATTCACCTTCAAGATGACCGTAAGCTAATGTCATAGACCAACTTTCATTAAGTTGAGCTAAAATTTCAAGTTCAATACCATTAAGCTCTGCTTCTTGAGCATTTATCAAATCAGCTGTAGGTTGACCATCAACTAACCTTCCAACTGTCAATTGTTGATTTTCATAAGAATTATTAAAGTAAGTTGCATTTAATCTCAAATTACCATCTCTTAACGTTGATTTAAAACCTATTTCAAAATTATCTGATATTTCTGGCAAGAAAGGTCTCATGCGAGTATCTTGGTTAAATCCACCACTGGAATAACCCTTGCTATAACTGGCATAAATCATAACATCATCACTTTGTTGGTAGCTTAGAATCGCTCTAGGAGTTGTTTCACTATAACTTACTGTTTGAACACATCTATCGCTTAAAGGAACTACTACTCCGGGCGCTACTTCAGCACTTGGCATACCTGGACAAAAATAGGTAGGATCAAAAGCTCCTCCATAGAGAGATTGCCACCTTTCAAAATATCTATCATCATTAGTCCTTCTTGCTCCTAGGGTAAGGTCAAGTTGATCGCTAATTTGATAAGTAAATTCAGCAAAGAAAGCGTCGTTTTCATTAGTCACAATGTAACCTTGACTTCTACTTCCAAATGCTTGTGTTCCGAGAGCAACGTCAGCAAGTCCAGGAACATAAAAGACAGGCCAAACTGTTGCTGGAGGAGGTAAAACTCCTCTAAATAGAGGAACATCTATATCTTCAGTTCCATTTTCTTCAAATATATAAGCACCTATTACCCAATCCAATGAATCTGAGCTTCCTGAAAGTCTAATCTCATGAGACTCAACTGATATCTCTGAGGGATTGTTAATAACATCTATTAGATTAGCATTTCCGCTAACTCCTGGACCGTTTCCATAATTCCAACCCCATGAACCATTAAAAGATTCTATTTCTCTTTTATTCGATATCAGGGTGAGCTCACCAAACGATAGGTCAACTGATTGAGTTAAAGTATATGAATCAACTTCTGTTTCGGCATCTAATCTTGGTGCATTATCATAAGAATGCTTTTTAGAGGAATTTCGGCAATTGCTTTTCATTGAATCATAGCTACCAAATATAAAGGCTACTGCAGGAAGACCTCCTGCTAAAGCACCGACCTCAGGACCAACAAACCTACAACTAGCTAAAGGAGATTTAATATCAGACTCAAATCTATCGTAAGTGAATCTCACATTGTAAACATCTCCGGTTCTGGCAAAAGAAGCTCTGTATGAATTTGAGTTCTCATTACCGTGCATCTCTCCGTTAAATGCATTTAGCATATAGCCATCTGTTTTTTTGCTGTATACAGCGAATCTGGCTGCTAAGTTATCCGAAAGAGGCAAATTAAGCATACCTCCAAACATTTCATGCCCATCATCTCCAAAACCTAACTTCAGATTAGCTTCCTGTTCTTGTGAAGGTCCTTTGGTAATTAGTTGAACTAATCCAGCGGTAGTATTTCGACCAAAAAGAGTCCCCTGAGGTCCTCTTAATACCTCGACTCTTTCGAGATCCATTATGTCTACAAGACCTCCTTGAGCTCTACTTAAATAAACCCCATCTATATAGATACCAATTTTAGGGTCCTGAGTAATTGCCCAATTTACCTGGCCAATACCTCTTATAAATACCTGAGTATTGTTAATGTTTACTGAAGAGGACTGAAAATCTAAGTTAGGTGTAATTCTCTGAATATCCTGTATATCAGTAACGTTTCTTGCTTCCATCTGAGATTCAGATAAAGCACTGATAGGAATAGGCACTGATTGAGCTGTCTCCTCTCTTTTACGAGCTGTTACCACAATCTCTTCTAGAACTCCCCCCGATGCTTCTTCATCTTCCGAAGAAACCGAATAAGGAATAAATAGCATTGAAAACAACACTAAACTTGATATATATCTATAAAAATTCATATTCTCCCCCTATAAATTTCTTTATTCTTTTATTCTACTTTAAATTTGGTTTAGATACATGATAAGAAAACGGGAATTTTATAAAAAGAAAGTTAGGTATTTACTGGCGGAGAGGGAGGGATTCGAACCCTCGAAGGGTGTTAGCCCTTACACGCTTTCCAAGCGAGCGCATTCAACCACTCTGCCACCTCTCCTATACCTATAATTCTCTAATACAAGCCCTCTTGCTCACTGTCTAACATCCCTTAAAACATCAGCATCAAAATTTTTTTTATTTGATCTTACTGGATTTAGTTCAATCCCTCCTCTTCTAAGAAAATTAGCTTGAACGGTCAATTCTTTTGGTGTGCAATTCCTTTGTAGATCAAAAAATATTTTCTCTACGCATTCCTCATGAAATGCTTGTATATCTCTAAAAGATATTAAATAACTAAGAAGTACATCTCGCTTTACCGCCTGTCCTAAATAGGTAATTGTTATGGTGGCCCAATCTGGTTGGCTGGTTACAGGGCACAAGCTCCTAAAAGTACTGCAAGCCAAAATCTCCTTAACTTCAATAGGATTCACCCATTGAATCTCATTTTTTTTATGGATATTAATTTCTGTCTTTGTATCATCAATTAACTTGCCACCTTCGTTAAATTTTTTTGGTTTATCGCTTATTTCTATTTTTACCTTGCTCAATACACAATCTTCTAAATCCTTTTTTATTAAGCTAATGAGATTTCTTTTCTCTAAAACACTTATTGTTTAGAGAATTTAAATAGAGTTTAAATGATTTAGACTCAATAAAATTTGGGGAATTGCTATCATAAGATACATACAATATTGCATTTTGAGGGATGTTACCTGCTTTTAACCAAGACAATTCATAAGCTGTCCAAGAGTCTAATCCATAAAGTTTACTCTCTTTCAATATTACTTTAGATCTCTTCCTGGACTCTTCTCTATTTATTGAAACTAAGAGATTTGGATCATAGGTTTTGGGATAGGAGACTTGCACCCCTAAAGGTAACTTTTTATTAGACAAGATTAAGTCCTTATTCCTTTACCTCTATTTAAGAACCATAAAGCAATAAGAAAGAGAACTAAAATAAAAATAGAGATCATTAAAAGTGCAAAGCTAACTGACATTCCCATTGTAGATAAATCTGAAGATCCAAGAACACCATGCCTTAAAGCATTAACCATGTAGAGAATTGGGTTTCCAAGAGAGATAGTTCTCCAAAATTCTGGTAAAACATCTATTGAGTAAAAGATGCCTCCTAAATAACTCAGAGGAGTTAATATAAAAGTGGGAACTATAGAAACATCGTCAAATGATTCCGCAAACAGAGCATTTAAAAACCCAGCAATTGAAAATAAAATTGAAGTTAAAATAATAACTAAAAAAGTTAAAGACCAATTTTGAACATGTAAATCTGCAAAGGGAAGAGAAACAATAACTACAATTATAGAAACCATAATTCCTCTTGCCATACCACCAAAGACCCATCCTGCTAGGATTATGTAGTTCGGTATTGCTGTTATTAAAAGTTCTTCAATACTTTTTTGAAACTTAACATTAAAGAAAGAAGAGAGTACATTTGAGTAAGAATTATTTATTACTGACATCATTACCATGCCAGGCACCATCCATTGAAGAAATCCATAACCGCCCATCTCCCCTATTCTTGAACCAATAATTACACCGATTGTTACAAAGTAAAGTGCAATCATAATAGCTGGCGAAACAAGAGTTTGTAGCCAGATTCTAGTAAATCTTTCTACCTCTTTACGAATGATTGTTAGAAAGGCATTTAACTTCTCCGTTGATGTCATTGTATTTCACCTGCGCTTATATCTAACAAAGTAGGTTTTTCAGTATCTGACTCAACAAGACTTATAAATAACTCTTCAAGCCTACCAGTCTCGTTTCTCATACTAAGAACTGTAATTCCTTTGTCTGAAAGAGATTCAAAAACTTGATTAAGTTTTTGCCCTTTTTTTACAGTAACAATAAGTGTTTTCGGGTCTTTTAATATAAATTCAAATTCGCTGTCTAAGGGTGGCAAATCAAGCGCTTGATCAATATCTAGGGCAAAGCTTTCTTTTTCTAATCTGGCTAAAAGCTCCTTCATTCCTGTATTTTCTATAATTTCACCTTTATCAATAATAGCTATATTTCTACAGAGTCTCTCAGCCTCCTCAAGATAATGAGTTGTTAGAATGATGGTTGTTCCTAGATCTTTGTTTATTTCAGTTAGAAAATCCCAAAGAGAGCGCCTTAACTCAATGTCCACGCCAGCTGTAGGTTCATCTAGAATTAAGAGCTTAGGTCTATTTACAAGTGCTTTTGCTACCATTACTCTTCTTTTCATTCCTCCAGAGAGTGTTCTGGCCTTTTCATTCCTTCTGTCCCAAATATCTAATCTCTTCATAAAATATTCAGCATTTTGTTTAGCTGTTTTATAACTTAAACCATGATATCCAGCTTGATTTCTTATAATCTGACCAACTTTTTCAAATTGATTGAAGTTAACTTCTTGCCCTACAACTCCAAGTTGTTTTTTTGCTAAATTATGTTCTTCATCTATATCGAGACCAAGGATTTTTACTTGTCCTGAGCTTTTATTAACTAAAGAGCTAATAATCCCAATGGTAGTTGTTTTACCCGCTCCATTAGGTCCTAATAATGCAAAAAAGTCTCCTTCTTCAACAGAGAGGTCAATACCTTTAAGGGCTTCGAGTTGCCCATCGTAAATTTTTTTTAAGTTCTTAATACTTAAAGCTTGCATAAGGGATATTAATAATAAAAGAAAAAAATATTTTCTCTAGAAAAAGATTATTTACTTAGAAAGGCCATACCATCTTCTAGACCTCTGATGGTAAGAGGAAACATATTGTCTTCTAGTAGAGAACGAGTTATTTCTACTGATGCGCTATATTCCCAATGATCTGAAGGAACGGGATTAAGCCATATTACTTTGTCATAAACATCTACCATTCTTTTCATCCAAAGAGCCCCTGCTTCTTCATTCCAATGCTCAATACTGCCGCCAGGATTTGTAATCTCATATGGAGCCATAGTGGCATCTCCAACAAAAATGATCCTGTAATCTGAAGAGTATTTATGCATTATATCTTCGGTCATCATTCTTTCGTTTTGCCTACGACGATTGTCTTTCCATATTGATTCGTATAAAAAATTATGAAAGTAGAAGTACTCAAGGTTCTTAAATTCAGTTTTGCAGGCAGAAAAAAGTTCTTCGCAAATTTTTATATGGGGATCCATTGATCCTCCCACATCAAAAAAAGCTAAGACCTTTACGGCATTTCTTTTCTCAGGTTGATATTTAATATCAAGCATTCCAGCCTTTCTCGCGGTATGACGAATGGTCCCGTCTAAGTCAAACTCTTCTTCAGCACTATCTCTTATTAACTTCCTCAACCTTCGCAAAGCTACTTTAATGTTTCTTGTCCCTAGCTCTACACTATCATCAAGGTTTTTAAAATCTCTTGCTTCCCAAACTTTGACAGCTTTTCCTTGTTTTCCTTCGCCCCCTACTCTAATTCCTTCTGGATTTTGGCCTTCGTTACCAAATGGAGATGTTCCTTCTGTGCCAACCCATTTATTTCCCCCTTCATGCTTTTCTTTTTGTTCTTCCATCCGTTTTTTAAATTCATCAAGAAGTTTCTCTAAACCTCCTAAAGATTTAATTTTTTCTAACTCTTCTTCAGTTAGATATTTCTCAAATTCAGCCTTCAACCATTCCTCTGGTATAAGCATTTCTAAAATATCATCAATGCTCTCTATCCCCTTGAAATAAATATCAAATGCCCTGTCAAACTTATCATAATGCTTTTCATCTTTAACAAGGGTTGCTCTGCTTAAAAAATAAAAATCTTCCATATTGGCAAAAGCCAATTCTTTTTCTACGCATCCAATTAGGTCTAATAACTCTCTGAGAGTGCAAGGAACTCCAGTTGCTTTAAGAGTATTAAATAAAGAAATAAACATTATTTTTGTTGATTATTAGCTTCCCTTCTAGCCATAAAAGCAAGTCGTTCAAGCAATTGAACATCTTGTTCATTTTTAATTAATGCTCCATATAAAGGAGGGATTGCCTTTGATGGATCTCTGTTTTTTAGAATTTCATCTGGTATATCATCTGCCATTAGGAGTTTAAGCCAATCAATAACTTCAGAGGTTGAGGGCTTTTTTTTCATACCAGGCACTTTTCTAACGTCAAAGAAAATTTCTAGGGCATCCTTTACCAGCTTCTTCTTTATTTTAGGATGGTGAACTGCAACAATTTTTTCCATGGTTTCTCTATCTGGAAAATTTATATAATGAAAGAAGCATCTTCTCAAGAAAGCATCTGGCAACTCCTTTTCATTATTACTGGTAATAATTACTACCGGTCTATTAACAGCCTTAATAGTTTCTTTAGTTTCATAAACATAAAATTCCATTCGGTCTAATTCCTGAAGCAGGTCATTTGGGAACTCAATATCAGCCTTATCTATTTCATCCACTAGTAGGACAACTCTTTCTTTAGCAGTAAAAGCTTCCCACAACTTCCCTTTTTCAATGTAATTATTAATGTCCTTAACTCTCTCATCACCTAATTGTGAATCTCTTAGTCTTGTTACGGCATCGTATTCATATAAACCTTGTCTGGCTTTAGTTGTTGATTTTATATGCCATTCTATTAGAGGCATTTTTAAAGATTTAGCTACTTCCTCAGCAAGCATGGTCTTACCTGTACCTGGCTCTCCTTTTATCAATAAAGGTCTTTCTAAAGCAATGGAAGCGTTTACTGCCATGCTTAAATCTTCAGTTGAAATATAAGAATCAGTCCCTGTAAATTTCATAAATTATCCTATAGTTAAAATTTTGAAGAACTTTATCATAGCCTAAGATGATCTAGCTAAAGTTTTTAATTTTTAGGAAATCTTAATTTAGCCATTTGCCTTGCTAGACCAATTAAATTACCTTCAGAGTCCCATATCTCATCGTCCTCTTCAAGGAATCCAGAGGTAATGAAGTCTGTTTTTCCTCTCATCTTTAAAGGTCCTGGAGAGGGTAATTGTTTTAAATGAACAGTAAGTTCAATTGATGGCACCCATCCTCTTGACCCGAGCCTATTAAATACCGGAGGAGACATTGTGTCTAAGAAAAAGATAATACTAAATAAATCCACATCTTCACCTCCAGGCCAAGAATAGTATGCATCTAAACACGCTCTGTCTCTGGGTCTTTCCTGATCCCACCAATTTGAATTTGGCGTAAATTTTCTTTCTATTTGCTTCTCTAAGACTGGTGTAAATCCTTCTATATATGGCATATCTATACAATCTTCTATAGGTGCAAATTTAGGGGCCTCAACTTCTCTAAGATTATCTCCTTTGGATTTGGAGAAATCGGTAAAACAAGAAGTAAATCTAATTTTTTCTTCTCCATTTTGGATAAATTTTAATAGAGCCGTAGATACACTCCTTCCAATATTTAACTCTTCTATTTCAAGTGTAGCTTTTCCTGGTTCAACTCTTGATAAGTAATGGCCAGTTATTGAAAGTGGATCTTTATGAGTAAGGTATTCAGAAAGAGCCCGAGCTGCAGTAGCCATTGAATAACCTCCATTAGCAACTCCGCCTATATTCCAATCATCCGTTAATTCTGCTTCCCAGGTATCTTTATCTATCTGCTTAACGGCTGTATCTCGAAGAAACTTCGGATATCCAATTTCTTGGGCCATATACGCTACTAAGTATTTTCTCTCTTCATGAGATAAACACAAAGAAATAATATTGCTGTCATTACTATTTCAAAAATAATGGCCATTGTTAAAGGGTCAGAACCATGGGTTACTACTGCTAAGCTCCTAAAGACGGCAGCCGAACCTAGTAAAGATATAGAGGCATATAACCATGTATGCTCTTTTCTATAGGCCCCTATACAAGCAAACAAACCTGCTGTAAAAAAGAATGATGTAAAGTCTCCTATTTGAGTATTACCTCCCATTCCTTCTAAAAGAGGCATAGCTAATCCAGCAGCGGCGCTGCTTGGATCGGTTACCCACCCGTAACATGAATAAAGCATAAAAAGCCCTATTAACCCTGATAATATTCTTGCAATCATCTATAACTCCTATTTTTTATTTATTAATTGGAGTAACTCTAATGAGTTTCCCCTTACTACTGTCAGTAGCTAAGACCAGACTACCATCCGGTGCAGTAACCACATTTCTTATCCTACCAAACTGATTGAAAAGGATCTCTTCTTGAACTACTTCATTGTCCTTTAAGATAATTCTTCTAACATCTCCAGGGACTAGTCCTGAAATGAACAGATCTCCCTTCCAATTAGGAAATAAATCCCCATCATAAAAGGTCATTCCAGAAGGAGCTATTGAGGGAACCCAATATTTTATAGGTTGTTCCATACCCTCTTTCACTTTAAAGGGAGAAATAAGTGCCCCGCTATAGTCAATACCATAAGTTATGGCGG
>CERB01170827.1_pt1 | contig 11045 bp, 6 predicted proteins | sample 356271 | NCBI WGS metagenome assembly CERB01 (sample SAMEA2621155, study PRJEB7988) | marine metagenome | isolation source: saline water (ENVO:00002010), including
GACTCTTTAGCCAACTCCAAGATTCCTTCGATTGCATCATTTCCTCTTTCTACTAGGTTATAGAAGTTTTGCCTTTGGTACTCATAATCGTTCTCTATATCTTGTTCTTTATCTATAGAGACAACTTGACTTCTTGTATAATTGTCTGGACATTTAATTCTTGGTTCAACATCATTTATAATACCAAGTGCTTTGTCAAGCTCTTTAACAGGACTATGCATTATTCTTGCTCTTTGTCAGTTCCAGTAACAGGGTCATATACTTTGGCATCCTCAAAGAACGATGTTGTTTCATTAAACCCAAAATCATCATCAGCATCTGAACTCATAGGTTTAGGTGTAACTTTATATCTCTGCTCCCTTCGTGGGGAATTATCTGGAATGTCAGCATACTGGTCAACTTGAACTGTCTTAATAACACTAGTAGAAGTAACAGGCCCATACAAATAAAACTTTGCGGTAAAGTCTAATGTGTAAATAAGAGCTCTTCGTGTTTCAAAATCTCCTTGATAATTATCTTCATAGGATATATCGTTCAATATAATAGGAACATCTCGTTTAATACCCATATCAGCCATATCATTAATTGTTAATGTGTAGTCTGGTTGAAAGTAGGGTAATATCTGCTCTACAATCTGTAGAGCATCATCAGACTGTTTAGCCATCACATATAGTTGTACAGATAGATTATATGGTACAGGCATATATTGAGTATCAAGTTTTTCTGTTTTTGATGAAGCTTTAACCTTTTTATATTTCTGTACTCTATTAAGTTTTCTGCCGGGATCATACGATAAGTTTTGTATCTCAAAACCAATACGAGGTAAAGTTACCGCAACAGCTTTTGATAAATCAGCATCTTCATTCAAACGAACTAACCACTTTTGTCGAGGGCCATAGGCAAGAGGAACTTTCATTGTTTGTGTTATATTTCCATCGTTGTCCTTACGAACAAGTTGAACATTATTAAACATTGTTCCAAAAGCAATGATAACTTTTCGTATACTTTCGTGATAAAATTGTTGACCTAACATTATGTACTCCCTACATCACCAAACGGATTTGATTCAGTGAAGTCAAGTACTGTATCGTCCAAGGTGTCAAATAATTCATTTTGAGATGTTTTATCTGTATCAGCATCTCCTATTATATAGGATTCTTGTACAAGGTAATCACCTGTTTCAGAAAGAACAGAACCAGCAGATGTAGTCATTGTACTACTTTCAAGTGCAACCAATTCATCACTTTCTGTTTGATGTATAAGTCTACCTTCTTCATCTTCTAATAACATGGCATCAATAGTAGCGGTGTTCTGTTCCAAAGTAAATTGATAATCAGAACTTTGAGCAGCTTCTATCGCATCAATTGTATCTATACCAGTATCAATAGCTTCAGCACTATAATCAAACAATCTACATCTTAATTTGTATACTGGATTATTATCTAATTGCCAAAAAGGGTCATCATGGTCTACAAAATTAACTTGAAACATTTTTTTAAGAATAGGATGGTATATTGCATCACCCTCATATGGTCTATCTGAATCCGTAGCATCTGTCTCTGTCAATATATAAAAATCACTACCTTCTAAATCTGTAGTTGTTTCTGCAAGAGTACCAGACTCTAATAAAATAGAACCACCTTCTGTAGACTCTGTACCAGACTCTATTGTTACTTGTTTTGTTTTTCCTTGAAATCTTTCTTTGGCTACTACAAAAGTTGCTTCACTTAAATTCTGTAAACCAAACTGGTTCATTATTTCTCGTTCACCAGCAAAGCCTCCATCACTATCTTCCATATACATTTCTATTTTTGTAGCATCTCTAAAAACTGATAAAGAATCTTCACCCAATACTGTATCTTCAGCAACGATTGTTCTATCTATGTAATAGACATCATGACCATAAATTTGAATTGCTTCAGCAATTAAATTCTTATATAGATTTTGTTCAGTAGCTACTGCCGCTACACCGCTGGTATGAAAATGTCTATTGACTGCCATAAGATTACCCCACCATATAGTTCACTGGTAACTCAAAAGCCAACTGAATCTCTTCCTCTAATTTATTTTGTTCTTCGATTGCTTGTGAATATAGTGTCTCTCCATTCATGGTAACACCACCAAGCATTGCAACACCACTAAACTTAGAAAGATTTGCTCCCCACTGTTTTTTAATCAATGTGGTTGCATATCTTTTAAGAAAAATATCATCATAGATATCAGTGTATGTTGTAGGGTCTAGTTTACGATAACACTCAATTATAATATACTCATCAGCTACAATTTTATTTTCCCAATCCATATCAATATACAAACGGTTACTATGTTGATAATATCGTATAGGAGTTTCACCAACAAGAATATGTTCTAAATGGTCAAGATGTTGCATTGTTTGTTGATAGTGCATAACTGAAGTTGATGAAAAATCATAAAGGTCATTTAATCGTAATTGGTATCGAACATCAAAGAGACTTCCACCACCACCAGTATCAGTCAAAGGATAAACTTTTACTACAGATAAAACCGAACTAGGAATAGGAATAAAGTTTTTACCCTCTTTCCAAGTTGCTGTAATTGTACCATCAGCTGAATCAGTAGCAGTTGCAGATTCATTTGACCTTGCCCTACTGATATCTGCAGCAGTTATCTGATGTTTAAGATACATTCTCTCAACACCATCATAATGATATTGAGCAAAATATTGTAGTGCTTCATCCAAACGGTCATCTACTTGATCGTCTGATACGTTAATATCAATAACTCCATCACCAAGAGCTCGTAAACAATATGATTTTAGAGTTGCTTTCGTAGAAGGTATGGCCATAGTAGAATCCTTTCTACTTATTTATAAGTTTATGATGATAGAAACATTTATGTGCCAGGTGTTCCTGCTCCACTAGAAGCTCTCATATTATAACTTGCAGCCGTTTCGGCAAAAGCCATATATACGAATCTATCATTATTTTTATTAACATTTTCAGAACTATTTGTTATTTTAAAACCGTTAGATAATAGATTCATCTGCATCCCACCACCATAAGCAGAATTATCATTTGGATTAAGTTCTTCCCCATCAGCTGGATTGAATGGAGTACTTTTATTATTAACAATATGCCAATCTCTTGAACTAGTTTCAGTGGTTCTATACATTAACCATGCCGGCTTGAAACCAAAAGCTCCATCATCAATATGAACTTCGGGCCCATCAGCATTTCCATTTCCAGCATAAGCTCCACCCCCAATAAGGCCAGGAACCCGAGCAAAACAATAGTACATAACTGTTGCTCCATCAGTATTCATTGCTCCACCAGTTCCTACACTAAAAACATCAGCAGTTGGAGCAGTATCATTCCATTGAGTAGCATCGTCTACTCTTGCATCTTGAAGGTCTAATCTTAAATAATAATCTTCAGGCCCATTGTCAGAAGTAGAATGGGTGCCCGGCTGATGATGACTAACTGGAGAATCCATCCCATCATGATATACAATCCAGCCTCCAGTACCATCATCTATTCTTTTACCTATAATCATAAACGGAGCTTTATCTAAACCATGAGGAATAGTTACAGCTGATCCGCCTAACGTAACTTGAACCATAGAAAAACCTCTATGTGCTGCAACACTAATTTTTTTAGGATAAATACCAGCACTAGCAAATGCTGATGTAATTGCCGAACCACCTCTCATATGTGCACCACTTGTAGGGGTCTGGCCAGGAATACCACCTGTACCAGAAGTATTAGTAGCAGTGGGGGCCCCACCAGCTTTCCAAGCAAACGCAACATATTTTTCATTATTTGTATTAACACTCACATTATCCCCAAGGTTAAACCCAGTAGAAGTAAAGGCGTTTAACATTTCGGCGTATCCACCATCTGGATAATCAACACCACCTCTATCATTCACTTGGTTTTGGGCATTTGCTGAATTTGTTTCTAAGTAATTTTGTGCACCTCGTATAGAGTCAAATATTCTGTGGTCATCAGTTTGTTCAGTATTTTTTATCCATACAAAATCAGGTTGAAACGAAAAGGCCGTAATAGACAGACCACCCGAACCAATAGCTGTACCGTTGCCTGTATAGATAGTAGTATCAAAATAATCCGTAGGTGTTGTATAAGTAGGAGCTGTATAATTCATTGTAGCTAATTTTTTGGCCCCAGTTGGTGGAGTATACGCAAATGGTCTTTGACCAAAATTAGCAATAATTGCACTTCTTTGTGACCCCCCAAAATAAAAGTAAGGAATAACTGAACCAGTAATGGTAGTATCCATTGCATTAGTACCAGTGTTAGGATTACCACTATTCTGGTAAGTGCCATTTATATGAACCCATGATGAACCACCTTTAATAAAGTAACCGAAAATATCACCATCAGCAAGGTCACTCTGGCTACTGAGTACAGTATGATTAAATCTATAATATTCGGAGGAATTGGCTATCCAATAATATGAACGAGGTTTAGCATCATTTCCATCATTTATGAAAGATGTTGTATTTCCTGCTGTGATAGAGTTTGGTGCTGCCACACCAACACCAACACCAGTTTGAGTACCAGCCGTTTGATCTCTTATTTGAACTTCCCAATAAAATCCATCTGAATCACCTGCATCAAATTGATGAAGACCTATTGTTTTTTCATCTGCCGCGGGAACCCATTTCATATTAGCATGAGAACCAACACCATTTGCAGTACCAGTACCAGCACCACCAGCATAACCACTTATGGTACTTATATTAGGAAAGTTACTTACGCCAGTAATTGTTTCTTTTATTTCACCATAACCAGTAGGTGGAGTATAATGCCACTCAGATTCTTTAAAAATTACAGTTCCAAAATCACTAGTAGTATTTCTTGCAAAACTTGGTTTATATGTTCCAGCACTAAAAGAAAGGGCAGTTCCCCAATTATTATTATTTCCAAAAGTAATTTCATTATCATCAAGATTTAGTTTGCATTGCATTACTGAGTTAGCTGCAGGACGCGTTGTTCCATTGGTCGCATAATCTGTAAAGCTACCAGTAGAATAAATTCTAGACTGACCATAAGTACCATCAGATGCAGAAAATACAACTGTTTTAGTTCCACTACCATTACTTAAAGCAAATTCTGTTTGTTCTGCAATACCTACAGTAAATCCTGTTGCACCTATTACAGTCTCCCAATAATACTTGCCGCTACTTTTAGCAATATTACCCAAAGCATAATTACTTCCACCACCAACATCATATGTAAGATTATTATTATTAAGAGTACCACCTACCAGAGTTGAAGGATCAAGAGAAGAATAATGAGTAAATTCTTTTAAAGGCATATCAGCTGGACTGTCTGGAATAATATTAACAGTTCCCATATTATCACCGTTCCACATTGAAGTACTATTTTGGTAAAGTTCAAAATATACATTAAAAGTGGCATCCCATTGGTCATCATGATCACGATAAGTTCTACCTTTAACATAAAAGTCTTGAAATCCAGAAGTATCCATAGCAATACTAGTTCCTCCACTAGTTGCAGTTATTACAAGCCAATATGTTGTACCTACCACTGGAGTTAACGAAGCATCTAAAGCAATTAGACTAGTAAATGAACTAGTACTAGTGCTAATTCCTGTTTTTGTTGTATTGGTTGCAGCCAATGTACCAGAAGGAGCTCCTGATCCGTTATCTGTTTCAAGACGAACACTTATAGTATTTGCTACATAACTTCCTGTTTTAAGTCTAACATGAGTAATTGGTTCTGTAGTTTTAGATACAAAAGATTGTGCTATGAAATTATCATCAGCACTGGCATTATCTTGAAGGTTATGATGAGCTTCAAAGTTACCTCCACCATCACTGTCATAAGCAGTAAGGTTGTATATAGTCATTGATGTATGTGTATTTCCTGCTGCGTTTTTACCTATATTCTGTGGGTCAGAAAAATCGAGCCAGAAGCCATTAGTACCAAAAGAATGTCCAGAAGTTGCTGGATTTTTTGGAACCCAAATGCCTGTAAGAGCATCAGTTTGACCAAAATTTGAAGCTTCATAAGCATTTCCATCTATAAAGATGAAATCCGCTAACATTCCGTTAAAAAAATCTGCTGCAGTAGCTTTACGACCAAAATAATGAATAGTTGCTGTATTGAATAACCCTATTTCATTCTGATTTAAATTGGCTGTCCCATAAAAACTGGAGATGGCCTCACCATTAACCCATATCTTAACACGATCAGCAGCCGAACCTTGTGTGCTGTCATTTTGAACAACTACGTGCATCCAGTTAGTGGGGTCTGTATATTCTGCATTAGTAATTCGATGATTATTCCTTGCACCGGAAGTAAGTTCATTCATAAATTCAAGTCGGTCATTAGTATCAAATCGTAAATAACCTTTATTGGAAGTTACTCCACCAAAAATTGTTTGGTTTGTACCAAAAGACATTCTTTTTATCCAACATGATATGGTAAAGGTTTCTTCAGTTCCAGCTGCTGTAAAAGTATGAGAAAGTTCATCATTAGAACCATCGAACCAACAAGCACCGGCTGGAGCATAGTCAGCTGCAGCTGCACCGCCACCAAATCCAACATAACTTCCATAAAACATTTAGGTTCACTCCTTATGCATCAGTGGCAGCACTCGTAGTATAGAATATTTGAATTCCTGCAAGTCTGGCATCTCCAGCCATATCGTCATTAGCATCAGATACATCTCTATATATCTGGAAAAATGTCAGGGTATCGTCTGCTGCGTTAGCAATTGTTACAGCACTACTTGTTGCAGATATTAGTACCTCAGTAGCATCACTTTGTGAATCATCTTGAACCACAACTGCAGTTCCAAAAGCTCCAACAGATTCTGCATTATCCGCAACACCTCTTCCTTGTAACGCCCATGCAACTCCATCTGTGGATGCTAAACCAAACCAAAATGCTCTAAAAGTTACTGTCCCTGCGTTCCAACTCTTAGGAAATGCCACCGTAAATTGAGCAAATTCATCACTGTCTTTATCAAAATCTAAAACCTTCATTTCTGGCTGGTTTGCTGTAGTTTCTACTTGAGTAAGGGCAGAACAACCATTTGATGTACAAGGATACATTGCAGAGGCAGGAACCCAAATGGTTTCTAAACCAGCAGTTTTAATAGCAGCACTAGCCACTGTAGGTGCTTGGGTAAAGTTAACCACACCACCAGAAGAGATTGCAATCGCATCAGTATCACTAGCTGACCCAATATTACCAGCATCTGGAATAACGATGTTTCCGCCAGTAGTCATAAGACCACCACCAGTATATGTACCCGAAACATCTAGGTTGGCATTAACATCTGCGAGGGTCGCATTAAGTTCTATTTCATCAGTAGCATTAATATCTAAAATTGCATTAGTAGGTGCGCCAATATTTTGAGATGCATCATTAAATTGAATTACCATAGTACTATTCAATAGAATACCTGTGTCAGCAACGTGAGTAAGGGTTACATCTTGATCGTCACCAAATGAAATAACAGCAGCATCTGAATCAAGAGTTAAATCATCTCCAACCCATATATCCTTTGCAACTCCAAGACCACCAGCAACAGTTACAGCAGCTGTTCCTGTTGCACTTGCTTCTGTCGTTGCAGAAAAGGAAACCACTCCACCAGAACTAATTGCCATTGCATCTGTATCACTCGCAGAACCAATAGTACCAGCATCAGCAATTAACAAACCAGCACCAGAAGTAATTACAGCACCAGACGTAATTGCACCATTGAATATCGCTTTACCAGCCTCACTCATATCAAGAGTTAATGCAGTTATATCAGAAGTATCATCTGTTCCCTTGAAAATAATATCTGCATCACCAGCCTGTGCATCAATTGTAATATTACCAGTGGTTGTTGTAAAGTTAACGGCAGCATCACCAGCACCAATATCATCAGCAGCAGTTGCACCAGTGATACCAAGATTAGTGGGAGTAATTTTTTTAAGTGTTCCACCATCATCTACTAGAACAAAATCTGCATCACCAGAACTTGTTGTAGTAGTGGGAGTATCAGAGTTACCAGTGGTTATAACTGTACCAGTGGCATTCGGTAACGTGATGGTGCGGTCAGCCGTAGGGTCAGTGGCAAGAACTGTTGTCTCGTAGGCATCAGCAGTAGCACCCTCAAACACAATTGTTTGAGTAAATGTATTACCACCAGAAACACCTTCAACATCTTCAACAAGATTGTTAAATTGTATTCTAAATTCTTCTAAAGAATTTTGTGGTGTAATTGCACTTGCTGAAATTGCCATTATTCTTTACTCACTAATTTTTCTAGTAGAGATTTTATTTCATGCATCTCTGATTTAATGTTATTTATTTCCCTAGTCGCTGTTCGTATTTCATCTCTTGCCATTTGAGCTTCTTCTGCTCTCCTTTTAGCTTGTTTATATGCACTACGATTTCTATTAATTATAGCATGACTGTGTGTATCTCTTACTAAATCTGGATGACCTTCTACTGGAACATATTGTTTTTCAGTACTCATTTATGTCACCAAAGCCATTGTTCTTAATTCTTTAATTCTTGGTGGTTCTGCACAGTTCGTACCTTGCATAATAATTTTAATTTGAAAGGCAACGAACTCTTCTAAAGGTTCACCAATACCATCATCTGTAACTCCAGCAGTATAAACATATTCTTTAAAGTCATCATCATCTGCTGAAGCTGGAACAGTTTCATCATCCACTCCAGTTGTATTAAAATACCTATAACCCAAGTCATCAAAATCAGATGCATCATCAGTTCTTAATATCTTATACATAACTTTAATTTCTGAAGTTGCCGGCCGGTGAGCTGCAAATAATACTTTTAATGCAGTTGCGGGATTTTCTAATGCAACTTGTTTTGTCATATAAATCGCAGAATTATTATCACCATCTGGTTCTGTTGAATCAAAGTATTCAGAAGTTGGATATACATCAGAAGAACTATCTATATTATCTAACCTGTTTGCAACACCCAACAAAGTTGACCTTTGTAAATCTATTACTGGTGATACAGTAGTAGAACTTGTAGTTAATACTAAATCTAGGAAACAAGATTTTAAACCACTTAATTCGTTAGTTTCATTAATACCAGAACAAACCATATGAGGAGCATCAAATTTAAAGTTTTCATTTAATGAAAATGATTCAGCATTAGTAGAAGATAATGTACTAAATGAAGTCTGTGTTCCGTTTGGACTTGTAGCGGTTGTTGGCCTTATAGTAGGAGTGATAGATGTATTAGGAAGTTCCATAACACCAAGTACAGTTTTCATAGTATCCAGTATTGCATTTTCTGTTGCAGTTACTGAACTTCCACCAAGTTCAGCAACACCAGTAGAACCATCTGTTACTGGTGTAGTAGAAAGGGTAACTGTATAACTATCAATTCCAATGTTTGCAAGTGCAGTATGAGTTTTATTAATTTCATACAATGGAACTTTGTGTATCATATATAATTCTACCGTTGCACCATCTGCATGAGTCGTAGCAGTAGTACCTTGTTGTCCTCTGGTAACACTTGAAACAGCATTTGTACTTATAGTTGTATACTTCATTATTTCATCATCAATTTTTATCCAGTACTCACCAGCTGCTGTCTTTGAATACTTTTCACTAATATCATCAAAATTAGTTCCACTTGTAAGAGTAAGAGAAGTTGCTGCGGCTGTAATTGCACCATTCAATGTTGTAGTAATTCCAGTAGAAACTCCAGAAATTGTAACATTATTACTTGTTGCATACATATGGTGATCTCTATGTTTAACTTGTAAGACTGTACTACCACCTGTCATGATAATAGGATTATTATCAAGAGTTTTTGTAGGCAGTGCAGAATTTACCAAAGTTAATGTACCAGAATCACCAGCTGTAAACTTAGCAGTTTTAAGTGTAAATTTTAAATCTTCTAATTGAGATGGTTCCCATGTACTATTATTACTAGACTTAAACAAAACACCAGTATGAGGTTGTGATGATATAATTCTAGTTCCACCTATATCTGTTTCTCCCATTCTAGAACACCAAACTTTATACTCTGGTGAAACACACAAAACTGCTATAGCATATTCAGTATTAGGTTTTACAAACACTGGTGAATCAAATGTAAATGTTGTAGCAGTGGCAGCAGTTGATGAAGTATTAACATCAGCTGAATCTAATGTCTTTCTAGCAAATGGTAGAATTTTCGGGCCGGGATAACCATTTATAACATTTCTAATTTCTACAGTAACAGGAAGTGTATCATCCTTATCTGAAAAATATAAATCAACTGAAGTTAAAAACCTTCCATCATTTGAATTTTCACCTTGAACAATAAATGTTTGTGCAAGAGGGTCATTCCCCGGCTCGGGCAGTTGGTCTACATCCACCTGTGTTGCTACTACTGTACTAGATGTTAGTGTTTGTGTTTGATTTATTGAAGTTTGAGCAATTCTAGCATTTCTTGTTGCAATAATAGTTTCTTGTTCTGTTTCTAAAATTCCTCTAGAAGTATAGATTGCATCTCCAGCAGTACTAAGAGTATCAGTTGTAGCATCAGCAGTTGAATTAGTATCAACTGATGCATCTGTTCCTGTTAAATTTTTGGAACTAGATGTTAATCTAAACTGTATTTCTCCAGTGGTAAATTGTGGTGTACCTTCTATTTTAGGGTCTGGAATATTAAAGGTTCCTTCAATTTTACCAGCCGGGGTACTAATCAGTGGACTTCCTGCCACCACAGTTGTATCACTAGTATAAGTAGTACTTGCAGGAGTAACATAACTTGAAACAGATATTTTGTCAAAAAATGGATAAAGTCTTGTATTAGGTCTAAAGTCTACACCTACAAATGTTACAGCTCGCGGCCGAACTATAGGAATAATTGCTCTACTTATAACCCTTAGTCCTTGAGACTCCCTATCAATTTGTTCTACAACTTCAGTTCGTATTCCAGTTCTTCTTTGTTGTTCACTAGTTGTAAGAATTGTTCTTGTTACAGTAGCACCACCACCCCCCATTGATATCCGTTCACGCGTCCGGCCGGTGGTTGTACCTGTCCATTGTG
>CERB01004693.1_pt1 | contig 11041 bp, 11 predicted proteins | sample 356271 | NCBI WGS metagenome assembly CERB01 (sample SAMEA2621155, study PRJEB7988) | marine metagenome | isolation source: saline water (ENVO:00002010), including
ACTGCACAGAACCTAAGAGAACTTGTTAGAGAATGTCTCCTAGAAAATGACTACGAAGTCCCTGAAAATTTAAGAGAGGAGAACGACTAATGATACGAATGTTGCTACCTATAGTTACAATCTTTTTTATATACATGATTATAAAGTGGATTAGAGACGCAAGCCGCGAAACTAATGATGCATTTTTAAAAGCCTCTGAAAAATTAGGTTTCCACTATGAAGAAGAAACAACATTATGGAGAAAAAAAGAGATGACAGGAGTAATAGATGGTTATAAATGTGAGGTAACTGTATACACACAAAGCCACGGGCAATCATCTACAACATATATTTCCTTTTTTACTTATTTTCCAAATAATCTCGATATGGGATTGAAGATAAATTGGAGAGGGCAATTTGAAGGAGATGATGACCACGTAACAGATCTATTTCTAGAGCGTAACATGGACCTTGTAGAAGGAGAAAAAATAAGACTAAGAAGGCTAAAAATAACTGACACCTATGTTAACTCAAGAAAAATTTTGACAAAGAAATGGAGAAACCCAGAAAACATTGTAAACAGGATGCAAGATGTTGTGGCTTTTACAAAAAAATTGAAATAAAAAAGAGTCCAGTTTCCCGGACTCTTTTTTTAGGTAACAGGCTTATTACCTAAACTCAATAATAGTATGCGATAGATTATCTATGAAATAATTTTTAATTTATTGAATACATCGTTCCATTTATCTGTCCAAATAGGAATTTTTACTTCACCCCAAGGTTTCAAATCTCCAACAAAATGAACTATTAAAGGATCATCGTAATTTTGTTGAAGTGTTGTATCTTCTAGCAATTTAAAGGCAAGTAAGTTAAAGGTGAGTGGTAAAGGAGACCAGTTCCCTCTAAGGATTGCGTTCATCGCATCTTGCTCTGGGCACTCAGTTGGTCCATTATCTTTAAGCCAATTAACAAACTTTGATTCTAAATTTTCATTTCTCCAAAAATCTAAATCAGCAATAAATACGCCGCTATTAAAATATGGATAATCAGGGTTCCCAAAAGTCTTCTTAGACATTCCTGTATACTCAACCACTGCAAGAAATTTATCTGTAAGTGGATAATTTATAAGAGGTTCTATATCTCGAAGTACTAAAGTATCTGGATCTATATAGATTGCTTTTTTATAGTCGTGAAAAGTGCTCCCAACAAATAATCTATGGCTCATATTTTTTGTTATATATTTAGACTCATAAGCAAGGTTTTCTTTTACTAGAGATAGGTAACGATCAGAACAAACAAATTTTATATCCAATGCGTCTTCATCAACTATATTTATAAATTTTTCCTGTTGTTCGAGTAGGCTTTGAGGGACTAAGCATCTAATATGTAATTTTTCCTTACCAGAATAGTTTTGTCCTAGTGTCTTTATTGGAACACAGGCATAATTGAAGTAATTTTCATCAAAAGACGTAACAATTACTGTTTCTTGAATACTAAAGCTCATAAACTAGCATTATTTTATCAAAATATATATAGTTTTAATATGAAAATTGCAGTTTGTAGTGATAAATTCTCAGGAACACTCTCTTCTATTGAGGTTTTGAACATAATTAAGAACGAATTTGAAAAGAATTCTATAAAAGCTATGTATTTCCCAGTTACAGATGGCGGAGAGTCTTCAACAGAGATACTCAAACATTATGGGTTCAAGACTACTGACTCAATTAATTTAGAAGACCTGGGTGGGAAATCTGTAGAAGTTGAGTTACTACGTATTCATAATGAGATTTTTTTTGAATCTTCTCAACTTATTGGAATTAATAATACCTCTACAAGCTCTATGGATCTAAATACTTCATGCCTATCTGATGTAGTTAGTCATGTTGACATAATTGGTTTAGGAGGATCAAGAACAATAGATGGAGGCATTGGTTTACTAAGTAAACTAGGTATTGAGTTTTATCAAAAAGAAAATCTAATTGAGAACCCCCTTCCGAAAGACTTTGAAAAAATTTCATCTATCAAAATAAATAAAGATTTTAAAGAACTAAATAAAAGAGTACTTGTCGATACATCTATTCCTCTTCTTGGAGAAAATTCAGCTATTGAAGTTTTTGGTCCTCAAAAAGGGCTTTCTAAAAATCAGATAGAAGAAACGGCCTTCCAGCTAGAAAGGATTATTTCTTTAATTTCAGATGAACTTCTAATGGATATTAATCCCTACAAAGAAGGAACGGGGGCTGCCGGAGGGTTAAGCTTCACTTTATCCCAAATTCTTGGTTGCAAAATTGTTTCCGGAGCTGACTACTTTATGGAAACAACAGGTCTAAAAGAAGCAATTAATTCATTTGAGGTAGTAATCCTCTGTGAAGGGAGATTTGATAAAAGTTCATTAGAAGGAAAAATTATTGGAGAGCTTTTGTCAGAAAACAATCAGCTAAATTATTTTCTTGGAGGACAATATGATTTAGATAATAATGAAGCCTTTGAAGGGATTTTCGAATGTGGAGTTAAAGGACTTTCTAATCCTGAAAAAGAACTGATGATAGCCACAAATAAGTTATTAGAAAAACTTATTCAAAATTGAAATAACCTTTTTTATAAGCAACGAAAACTGAAACTGTTAAAACGACCCCAGCAACAAATGCTGGCAAGCGAGATAAAAGAATTAAGAAAGCGGTAGCAATTATCAAAGTATCTACATACCCCCAGAACTTACTTGAAAATTTAGGTAATAAATTAAAATATCTTATGATCAAAATGAGCGCAGCTGTGGCAATAATAATATACATTCAGTTAAGTTATCCCTCGTCATAGCTATCAATACAGTATGGGCAGTAAGCATCGAGTTTATAGTTCTCTGAATTAACTTCCTCTTCAGTTAGGGGTTCCCTGCATGAATAACACATCTTATAATCAGTTTCTTTGAGCATTGTATCAACTGCCACCCTGTCATCAAATACAAAGCAGTCTCCTTCCCAATATGAACCATCAGTTTCATTTAAGTATCCGAGGATTCCACCTTCTAGCTGTTGAACATCTTTAAAACCTGCTTTGAGCATAACTGCCGATGCTTTCTCACACCTTATCCCCCCTGTACAATACATAACTATTTTTTTCTCTTTATATTCTTCAGGTAATTTAGATATTGCTTTTGGAAAGTCTCTAAATGTAGGTATGTCCAACTCCACAGCGTTCTCGAAAACTCCTACCCTAGTTTCATAATCATTTCGTGTATCTAGAACAACAACATCTTCGTTATTATCTAGAAGTTTTTTGAATTCTGCTGGTTTAATATTAGGTCCTGTGAATTCTATAGGTCTGATATCTTCTCTTCCAAGGGATATTATTTCCTTTTTTAATCTAACAAGCATTCGCCTAAATGGCTGATATGCGTTGTAGGTAATCTTGAGGGGGATCTTCTTAAACCTCTCATCGGTTTCTAGGTGAACTATGTATTCATCGATAGACTCCTGGTCCCCAGCCAAGGAGAAATTAATTCCATTTGGGCTAAGTAGAATTGTTCCTTTTAAACCCAGGTCTTGGCAAGTAGAGAGAAGGGGGTCCCGTAATTCAGCGTAGTCATCAAGGTCAATAAATCTATAGCCTGCAATGTTAACTACTTTCTTTGAATTCATTTTTTCTCCTTATTCTTTATACAATAGACTTGAGTCATCTCTAGTAATATAAACTTATGAATTTTTCCCGAAAAAGCCAGATAAACAATTTTGACATTCCAGATGCCAAACAAGGAACTATTGAAGAATTGAGAAGCGAAAGCTTAACTTCATGAAGTTAAGTACGTGGACTTATAAAACAAGAGTAGTTGTTTTAGTGGCTCTAGGTATAGTCTTTGGTTTAATTTGGAATCAAGATAGTAAACTTGAAAATATGGAGAATGAATTTCCTACACTTACTGGAAACAATTTAAATAGAGATGAAATTACTATTCCAAATGATATCAATGACAAACCACTTCTGATCATCCTTGCTTTTGAACAATACCACCAAAGAACTGTGGATGAAATTATTTATCAAGTCGAAGAGAAGGTTGATTCAAAGAGTATAAACATTGTCGAAACTCCTATCCTTGCAGGAGCGTCAAAATTATTCCAAAGTTATTTAGATGGAATAATGCGTGGAGGCATAAAAGATTATGACATAAGGGCAAGAACTATAACTATATATGGGAAAAAAGATGAAATTTTAGACATACTAGGAATAGAAGATAGGAATGTTTATTGGTATTTGATAGGTGAAAATACTTCAACTATTCTCCTAAGCGGAATGAATTCTCTAAGCGATAGCCAACTTAATGACTTCAGTAAAAAAATCAATGACTAAAGATACTAACAATCCCTATGCTGCAGCTCTTGATGGTCTTACAATTGATGACCCTGTTCAAAGTTTTTTTAATTTTTGTAAAGAAAGAGAAAAAATCCGCTTAGCGAGAGAGTCCGGAAATCCTCCCCCATGGAGTGATGATGAAATATTCCAAAAAGGTCGATTCTTAAATGTTTTTAGAGAAGACGATCGTGGAAGTAGGGCCATACTAAGGTTTTCGAAAGGACTTGAAGATGACCTCGAACTACTAATCCAAAGTCTGTTCTTTGCACGTTGGTGTAATAGACAAGAAACTCTTGACAAGCTCTCACCAGAAAATTTATCTAATCCTAATAATTTAGTTAAAGAGCTAGAAAAATTTAAACCTTGGGCTAACGAAACAGCTTACCCTGTTGAGTCAGTATCTTGGGAGGGAAAAGATTATCCTAGACTGGAAGCTGCCACAGAACTGTTCTTGGAGATTAAAGGCGTAATTACAGATTCAATAAAGAAGTCTGAAAGAAATGTAATTGTTGCAACAAATTCAATAAACTCTTTATTTAAAATGGAAAATGATTTTCCTATATTCATGGCAATAATTGATATAGCTTGGTTTCGTCCAGATATTATATCTCCAGATAGCCCTGTCCCTACTGGAATAGGGGCAGTTGCATATCTTGATAGGCTTCAAAAGTATTTAAATTTGAATAGCCATGAAGAGACCTGCGATGCAATGATTGGTCTGCAGGAAGAATATTGGCCTGAAGCTAGGAGACCTCTATCTCCAATAGATATAGAATATCTCTCTTGTGAATGTAGGAAATACTACAGCTATATAAATGGTACTAAGTCATTTGAGGGGAAAAATGTCTTTACCCCTAAACTAAACTCATGAGTTATTTTGCTTCAATAGATCAAGGAACAACTAGTTCTCGTTTTATAGTATTTGATGAAAAAGGTAAAGTTGTTGCACAGCATCAAGAAGAATTTACCCAGTACCTACCTGACAATGTTTCTGTTGAGCACAACCCTGAAGAAATTTGGATTTCAGTTCAAAACTGCATTAATGAAGTCTTGAAAAAAGTAAACAAAGAAGAAATACAATCGATAGGGATTTCTAACCAAAGGGAGACTACCGTTGCGTGGTCAAAAAGCAGTGGCAAAAGCTTGTGTAATGCAATAGTTTGGCAAGACACAAGAACTCAGAACATTTGTGATGATATAGAGAAGAAAAAGGAATTGAAAAATGAATTTAGCTCGACCGGTCTTCCTATTTCAACATATTTTTCTCTTTCAAAAATAATATGGATGATGCAGAATGTTGAAGCAGTTCAAACTTCTCTGTCTAAAGATGATGTATGTTTTGGAACTATTGATTCATGGCTTCTATATAAATTAACAAACAATTTCTTTACGGATGTTACCAATGCAAGCAGAACACTAATGTACGATATCAATAAACTGGACTGGAACGATACAATTTTAGAGTCCTTTAGTATACCTAGAGCAGCATTGGCAGAAGTTAGGCCTTCTTTATCTCTATTTGGAGATTGTGTTGGTATCTTGGAAGGAATCCCCATCACTGCAGTTCTAGGAGATCAACAGGCTTCCTTATTTGGTCAAAATTGCATAGACAAAGGTGGGGTAAAGAACACTTATGGAACTGGTTGTTTTGCTTTAACGAATACTGGAAATGAAATAATAAAATCTAACAATGGGTTACTGTCAACAATTGCCTACCAGTATGGGGACAATAAACCACTTTATGCACTTGAAGGTTCCGTTGCAATTGCTGGTGCTGCTGTCCAGTGGCTTAGAGACAATCTAGGAATAATTAAAGAGAGTGCAGAAATAGAGTCTTTAGCAAGTGAAGCAGAGGATAACGGAGATGTCTATTTTGTTCCAGCTTTTTCAGGTCTATTCTCTCCCCATTGGGACCAATCAGCTAGAGGTGTTATTGTTGGGCTTTCTAGATTTGCAAATAAGAATCATATTGCAAGAGCTGTTCTTGAATCGGTTGCTTACCAAAGCTACGAATTGCTTAAAAGTATGGAAGATGACCTAGGAATGAAATTTGAAGAAGTAAAAGTTGATGGGGGGATGATAGAAAATAATCTTCTTATGCAGTTCCAAGCGGACATCCTTGACAAAAAAATAGTTGCCCAACCCATAAATGAAATAACGGCCTTTGGTGCTGCTGCTGCTGGATACATCTCAGTAAATAATTTTGAAATTAGTGATCTAAGTAAATTCTTCATTGAAGCCAAGACGTGGTCATCAGAAATGGATAAAGATACTAGAGAAAGATACATAAATAAATGGTCACTCGCTATCGAAAAATCAAAAAACTGGATTCAATAGAGATAATTTCTATCGAAAGTAAATAAAATTGCAAGAATATATATAAGAAATTTTAAATTAATTCAACAGTAAATGAAAACACATGTATAGTTATGAAGGTTTTAATAAACCAAAGACGAATTAAGGAGATCCATGCCGAAAGGCAAAGTTAAATGGTTCAACGGTACAAAAGGCTACGGTTTTATCGAACCTGAAGAGGGCGATAAAGATATCTTTGTACACATTTCAGCAGTAAGAAGTGCGGGAATGGGTGACCTTGAAGAAGGACAAGAAGTAGAATTTGATGTTGTTGAAAATGACGGTAAAACAAGCGCTGAAAACTTAAAGTAAAACTTTAGTTTTCTTTCTATAAAATAAAGAAATCCAAATTAAATAATATTTATTTATTTAATTTGTATTTGATCTGGTCTTAACCAGAAACCCCACCAGTGAAGCTGAATTCTTTTAGGTGTAGCATAGGTACGTTTAAAATGCCTTCACCAAATTCAGAGTCAGCATATCGAGAAGAATTTCCAACCGATACAACATTACCTGGTGCTAAAGCAGAAATAAAACTTTGGGTAAACCTGAGTCTTCCAATAGGTTTAGTTATCTTCCCTTCTTCTATTAAGAAAGAGCCATTTCTATTGAGACCTGTTACTACTTGAGTTATCGGATCGAGGACTCTACAGTACCAAAACTCATTAATATAAATACCTTTTTTAACTTCTTTAATCATTTCCTCTTTAGACTTATCACCTTGTTGCAAATATAGATTAGTTCCAATACCTCCAAAACTATCTCCCCAACCATAAAGTTCATGATAAGTATTTTCCTGGTCCATTTCTTTAGATGTTCTCCTTGTATGGAAATATGATTTAGATATACCTTTTTCAATAACACTAAGTGTTTTCTTTTCTACACCCGAAGCGTCAATTTTGAAGCCAATAGATTCTTCATGATGTGGGTCATCAAGTAAAGTAATCTTGTCATCAAATTGACTTTCATTTAAATTTATGGGGGACATACCATCAATCTTATTTTTAGCATTAAAACCATAAACAGCCAGAAAAACCAATATCGTGCTCACTGCTTCATTTCCAAGTAAAACTTCATATTTTCCAGGCTCAATATCCACTGGATTTTGACTCTCATTTGATAAATAGCTAGCCTCTTCTCCAGCTTCAGTTGCATCAATTTTTTCAAGTTCTTGAGCACCTCTATGAGATGAGCCTGCTGAAGTCTCTGTTCGAAAAATACCATCAATAAATGCGCTTGTATTAGTATCTGAAGAATTTAATCCATTTGAATTCCATACAAAGTAATTATTTACACTCGTTGAACAATAACCTGCTGCATTCATCCCTTTCCCAGAATCTATAAAGTCCTTAACCTTTTCTGCTCTACTATCAGGCTTCTCTGGTTCAGCTTCCTGAAACCCTTCAAAGCTTGAACTACTATCTGGGATTCCTCCCCATTTAGTATCTAATGAACTATTCTCTACATCAGAAAGAGCCTTTTGAACAAAGTCTTTTGGACTATTAATTGAGGTTAGGTTTGATGTAAGAGTAATTGTCTTCTGATCTTTGTGTAAAGTTAGAAATATATCTGATGTCTCTTCTTCAACATTCTGATGTATATGTGAATTAGCAAAACGGGTTAATGAATTTATTGAATTCATCATCTTTATTTCACACTCAACTTCACTTGGTACATGTTGGGTGATTTCACTTATGAATTCTTTCCAAACCTTCATCCTCTTACTCCAACCCTTACATCTTTAAATCTTGCTGGAGATGCGGGGTGTCCTGTATGGCCAATTTGACTTGGCTGACCTTTACCGCAGTTGGGTGTCCCCCAAAAAACCCATTCGTCTTCTCCTGAAAGCATATCCATACTTCCCCAAAAATTGGGTGTAATTCCTGTATATGTAGGGTTTTTTACCATATCAGTTATTTTTCCATTTTTTACTAGCCAACCTGCTTCACATCCAAATTGAAAATTCAGTCGTAAATCATCTATAGACCATGAACGATTTGTTTCCATATAAACCCCATTATCAGTTGATGCAATTATTTCATCTAAAGAAGAATCTCCTGGTAGTAAGCCGACGTTTGTCATCCTTACCATTGGGAGCCTTCCAAAACCATCGGCTCTAACCATTCCACCTGGCTTTACTCCTGCAATTGCTGCACTGTCTCTCCCCGTTAAGACTCCGGTCCAAATTCCTTCCTTAACGATATCTACTCTCTGTGCAGGGGTTCCCTCGTCATCATATTTAAATGTTGCTAACGCCCCTGGCAGGGTTGCATCTGCAACTATATTCATTAATTCAGATCCGTATTTGTGTTTATTCAGCTTGCTTAATTCAAGATGGGAAGTCCCTGCATATGCAGCTTCCCAGCCAAGAATCCTATCAAGCTCAATAGCATGTCCTACTGATTCATGTATCTGCAAAGCTAGTTGGCTACCTTCTAAAATCAAGTCCATTGTTCCTTCTGGGCATTGTGGAGAAACCAATAGCCTTTCTGACTCATCAGCTAATCTGTCTACATGTTTATCAAATTCAAAACTTTTTATTACCTCCCAACCACCTGTCCTGTATTCTCCAAAAGACTGAGGGTATGACCTGATTTGTGTTTCTCCATCACCAATAGAAAGAGACGAAAGACCTCCTCCTGATTCGATTAGATTCTGATATATTTTGTGTCCTTGACTTGAAAAGAACCACTTCTCTGTATCCCAAAAATCTAGCCTACCAAAAGCTCTGGAGCTACCAAGTTTGTGCATTTCCTGAGTAGAAACGACTAATAAATCAATTTGATCTGTAGATGACATTGATAAAGGGTTTATTTCGTGAGGAGTAACATACTCATCTTCAACAACAGGAACATCAGCAAAAGGAAAATCTTCTCCTGGTACAGATGATGACGCTTTTGCAATTTCATAAGCTTTTTTTCCTGATTCAACTAAGGATTCCCTACTCAAATCATAAGTAGAATAGAAACCCCATGATGAACCAACAAGAGCACGGATACCAATTCCCATTTTTTCTGCTTCATTAAAGTTCTCCACATCCCCATTTTTGACAGAAATGGATCTGGACTTACTTATTAATATTCTTGCATCAGAATACTTTGCCCCATAAGAAATTGAAGAATCAACAGCAATCTGGAGTAGGTCAAACATTCTGTACTACAGTTCTTTTTCCATATCAAACAATTCTACCTCTCAAATAAAATTGAAGCTCATTATCGATTGTTTATCTTTCTATATTTACTGACAATGCTTTAATTATAACTGAAAGAGTAATTTCAAATGAATTACAAATAATGACAAGAATAAATTTAGTTAGCCCATCTGAGTTGTCTGATCAACATCTAGTTGCTGAATACAGAGAAATATTTATGGTTGGAAGTGCTCTTCAAAGATCTATGAAGTCTAAAAGTTGGGAAAAAACAATTGAAAACATTCCTAAAGAATTCACTTTAAACAAAGGACACGTAACATTTTTTTACAACAAAGGGAAGTACCTAGAAAAAAGATATCATAAAATAGTAAAAGAAATGATAAAAAGAGGAATGAATCCTGATCCAAGTAGGAAATTTAAAAAGAATCAATGGCCAAAAAGCCTATTTAATGACTGGAAACCAAAAGAGGAAGACTATAGAATAATTCGCAAAAGAATTGATGAGAAAATAGCAATGAAGCCTGATTGGTACAGGTTTAGCAAATAATGTCTTCTATTGTCGTCTCTCCTCATTTTCTTTCCACACAAGCTGGAATGAATATTCTAAACGCAGGAGGCAATGCAATTGATGCAGCTATTGCAGTTAATGCGGTCCAAGGAGTAGTCGCTCCTGAAACATGTGGAATAGGAGGAGATCTTTTTGCATTAATTTGGATTGATGGTGAGAAAATACCTCATTGCTTAGATTCTTCAGGGTATGCAGGAACAAATGTGGCACAAGCAGATTTTTCTGAATTAGAGTCTATACCTTTAGACAATCCAGCTACAGTTACAGTTCCTGGGGCTGTAAGAGGCTGGGAGACTATCCACAATAAATTTGGAAAGCTTGACTTCAATAATGTACTTGGAGAAGCAATTTCTATTAGTAAAGAAGGGTTCCCTGTTAGTAAAGAGCTAGCTCAATCTATTATGAGACATAAGTCAGCCCTGTCTAGCCAGCCTTCAGCAAAAGATTTCTACCCCTCTGGGGAGCCATTAAAAGAGGGAGAAACCCTAAGAAGACAAGACCTTTCTAATACCTTACATGCGATCTCAAAAGAGGGTTCTTCTTATTTTTACTCCGGAGATCTTGCACAAGCCATTGTAGATGCGACCAAAAATCTTCTTACTTTAGATGACCTTGATAGCTATCAATCTAAATGGACTGAA
>CERB01038155.1_pt1 | contig 11021 bp, 12 predicted proteins | sample 356271 | NCBI WGS metagenome assembly CERB01 (sample SAMEA2621155, study PRJEB7988) | marine metagenome | isolation source: saline water (ENVO:00002010), including
TAATTGATAGAGCTAGAAGAGTTGTAACTTTGGAAGATGGAAAAATTGTTAATGATAATAAAAAATAGTTTTTTAATATTTTTTCTTTTTTGCTTTCAGATAAACGCTCAAGAAAAAAATTCAGAATTTACTATTAAAGGATACATTAAGTATTTACCATCATATTTAGATTATGATAATAATTCTAATTCTGAAATAAACCACTTAATTCATAATAGAATAAATTTAAAAGGTTATTTCAAAGAACATTTTTCTATAGGTTTTGAATTAAGAAGTAGGATGGTTTACGGCGATAATATAAATATTTCAAATGATACCGGCATAATTGATTTATCAAATTTTTTTGTTGATAAACCAAAATTTAAACTCCATTCTATGATTGACAGGATGTGGTTTAAGTATCAAAAAAATAAAATAGAAATTAGCATTGGAAGGCAAAGAGTAAATTGGGGAATTAATACAATTTGGAATTCTAATGACCTATTTAATGCATATAATTTTATAGACTTTGATTATATAGAGAGGCCAGGTTCTGATGTGATAAGATTTATTTATAATGGTGATAATCTTTCAAGTTTAGAATTTGTATATAAACCTAATCTAAACAACGTAGGAGTAATTGCTGCACTTTATAAAATAAATAAGATAGGTTATGATTTTCAATTTTTTGGAGCTAATTATTATGATCAAGATTTTGCATTGGGTGGAGGATGGGCAGGTAATATACGAAATGCTGGATTTAAAGGAGAGGTTAGTTATTTTGTAACAAAGAATCCGATTCCCGATGATAACTCATTTAGTTTATCTACATCTTTTGACTATTCCTTTAAAAATGGAATTTATATTTTAGGATCGTATTTGTTTAATTCTAAGGGTGTATCTAATTCTAATATATTTAACTTAGGCGCTATAAATGAAAATGTTTTATCTCCAAAAAACTTAATGCCTTCTAAAAATTCATATATGATTCAAACATCAAAACCTATATCACCAGCAATTAATTCTTCTTTGACATTTCTTTACGGACAGGGTATTAATTTTTTATATATTTCCCCTAATATTTCATATGATATTAATTCTGATTTTGATTTAAATTTTATCGGTCAATTATTTTATGCAGATGTCAATGGGAATTTTAAAAGTATTATGAATGGAATTTACCTACAATTAAGATACAGCTTTTAATATCCATTTTGAATTTTCCAAATATCATAATCAGCCTGATTAACTGAATATCCCCAATGAAGTAAAGATTGTCTAACGGCTCTCGAGAAACTATGATCGTCAACTGTTGTATTCTTATCAAAAATTTTTCTATAAATATAATTTCTCCATCTTCCTTTTTTGCCACAAAAATTACTCCATCTTTTTATTTGTCTTTCATCGTCTTTAGTCCTTCTGCCAAGATAATACCTACAATACCATTGGAACCATCCTCTTGGGTCCTGAGGATGAATCCATCCTTTGTTTTCCCATTCATCTTGATCTTGACCTGATTTTATTTTGAAAAAATTAACATTTTTATTGTATTGATCAGATAAATAAAAGTTTTCTGGAACACCATTAAACCAGTCGGAGGGAAATTCTCTATAATCTATTTTAATATTATTGGATGAATTAAAATAAATTCCTCCAAATGAACCCATTCTTATTATCTCTTTAGGGCTTAAATTAGGGTGAAAAATCATTCGTCTTTTAATGATTCAATTTCTTTTAGAACTTCATTAGCTTCGAACATTTTTTCATCACTCTCTTTTCTGCTAACAGTTGATAATTTAAATGATTCTTTAAGAAGTTTATTGTATTTATCTAATAACTTCTCTTTTCTACTTTTCTTTTTAAATAATCCAAACATAAATTATGTAAACGAAAATAATTTTAATAAGTTTAATTGTTAATCTTAATTTAAATATTAATGTTCAAAAATTATTCAAAGTCATTTTTTATATTCATTTTATTTTTCATCTTATATCCAAAAATAGTTTCTGCTATTTCTTTAGGTTATTCAATAAGTCAAAAAGATTCAATTTTATTTGATTTAATTATTAAGAACGGTTTCATATATGACGGATCAGGAGGAATGCCTTATAAAGGTGATTTAGGTATAATAAATGATAAAATTGAGTTTATGGGGGATGCGGGTGGTTTAAAATCAAAGAAAATAATTTTTGCTGATGACAAAGTAGTATCTCCAGGATTTATCAATATGCTAAGTTGGGCAGTTGATGATCTTATAATTGACGGAAGATCTCAAGGAGATATACGGCAAGGTGTTACACTGGAAGTTTTTGGTGAAGGTGTTTCAATGGGTCCTCTAAATTCAGAAATGCAGAAGGATCGAACAGCTAATGGTTTAGGTATTGGTGAAGTAGATTATGATTTGAATTGGGTTACGCTTGGTGATTACTTGCAGTTTTTAGAAAATAAAGGAGTATCACCCAATGTTGCTTCATTTGTTGGAGCCACAACTTTAAGGGTTCATCAAATTGGATATGAAGATCGTCCTCCTACAAAACAAGAATTGGATTCCATGAAGTTGTTAGTAAGGCAAGCAATGGAAGAAGGAGCTATGGGTATAGGTTCCTCCTTAATTTATGCACCAGCATTTTATGCTTCCACTGATGAATTAATTGAAATATGTAAAGTAGCTTCTGAGTATGGTGGAATATATACTTCCCATCTTAGAAGTGAAGGAAATAGATTTTTAGAGAGTGTAGATGAGTTTTTAAAAATTGCATCTGAAGCAAATATAGATTCTGAGATTTATCATTTAAAAGCAGGCGGAAAAGAAAATCACTACAAATTAGATTTGGTAATTAAAAAAATAGATTCTGCTAGAGCAGCTGGGTTAAATATAACAGCTGATATGTATACCTATACTGCTGGGGCTACTGGTTTAGATGCATCTATGCCTCCATGGGTTCAGGAAGGGGGATATTCTGAATGGAAAAAAAGATTGCAAGATCCTGAAATTAGAAAGAAAGTAGTTAAAGAAATAAATACTCCAACTGATGAGTGGGAAAATTTATATTTACAGGCAGGTTCACCAAAAAATTTAATTCTCATTGGATTTGCAAATCCTGATTTAAGATATTTAACTGGCAAAACATTAGACGAGGTTTCTAAAATTTTGAAAAAAGATCCTGCCGAAACAATGATTGATTTAGTAATTGAAGATGGAAGTAGAGTGGGAACAGTTTATTTCATTATGTCAGAGGAAAATATAAAGAAAAAAATTGCTTTGCCTTGGATGAGGTTTGGTTCAGATGCTGGTTCGATGACACCCGAAGGAAAATTTTTAGAATCTAACACACATCCAAGAGCTTACGGAAATTTTGCTAGATTACTAGGCAAATATGTAAGAGACGAAAAAGTTATTTCTTTAGAAGAAGCTATAAAAAAATTAACTTATAATCCTGCAAAGACTTTAAAAATTAAAAATAGAGGTCTATTAAAAAAAGGATATTATGCAGATATTGTAATTTTTGATAAAGATAAAATAAAAGACTTTTCAACTTTTTCAAATTCTCATCAGTTTAGTACTGGTGTAATTCATGTTTTTGTAAATGGAACACAAGTACTTAAAGATGGTGAGCATACAGGAGCTTTACCTGGTCGATTTATAAAAGGTCCAGGTTATAAAAAATAAATTTATTTGAAATTTGGAAATTCTATTTTGTTTTTAACTGAAGGGTCTTTATCTCCAAAATATATAACATCACAATTACAATTTACTTCAACATATTTATCAATTATTTTTATAGTTTTTCTGTCAAAGTAACTTAAAAAAAAGATTCTTTCTTTTAAATGAATAATGCCATCTGCAGGTAATACATTTCCTGATTTTCTTACAGCAGTCCTCGCATCTTCAACACATAGCATGATATCCCAACAAGCTCTTTGTTTTTCTTTACAACTTTTTAGTAAAAACAAAATGCATAAAAGAAATGATAATTTTTTATTTAATGAGTTCATTATTATTTTGCTAAAATAAAAAATGATTTTATAAATTGTGTTGATATGGACTTTCTAATTGATAATTATTTTTTTGTTTTGTTATTTTTATGGGGTATTCCTAGCACATACTTTAGAAGTAACTTCAGAAAAATAGTTTATCAAACTGACGATTGGAAAATTAATATCAAGCCGCTTTTTATTAAAGAGTTAAAAGCACTTTTTTTTAATATATATCCAGATAACAAAAATTATTTAAAACAAAGGAATCTCTATAGATTTTATCTTATTATTTATCTTGTTTTATTTCTTATTTATATGATCTATTATTAACAAACTATATTGAATATAGGATGGATTTTATATATATTTTTTTTATCCTTGTAATCCTTTTTAAACATTTGCCATGAAAAACTTATTTATTACTATCCTTTTAATAATTTTTCCTAATTTATTGTTTTCTCAAAAAATTGATTTTATCGAATATAATTTGGATAATGGAATGCATGTAATTCTTCATAGAGATGCAAGTGTACCATTAGTTGTAACGTCAGTTATGTATCATGTTGGAGCTAAAGATGAAGATCCGGAAAGAACAGGTTTTGCTCATTTTTTTGAACACCTTTTGTTTGAGGGAACTAAAAATATTCCCAAAGGAGAATTTATGAAAATTGTTGAGCGAAATGGAGGTTCATTAAATGCTAATACCAGTAATGATAGAACATATTATTATGAGTTTTTTCCTTCAAATAAACTTGAATTGGGTTTATGGTTGGAGTCAGAAAGATTGATGCATCCAGTTATTGATCAAATAGGAGTGGAAACTCAAAATGAGGTAGTTAAAGAGGAAAAAAGATTAAGAGTTGATAATAGCCCATATGGTCATTTATTTGAGCAAATACTTCAGAGTTTATTTAAAAAACATCCTTATAGATGGACTACTATAGGTTCTATGGATCATTTAGATGCTGCTACATTAGAAGAATTCCAAGAATTCAATAAGAAATTTTATGTACCTAACAATGCTGTATTGGTTGTAGCTGGAAATTTTGAAATTGAAGAAACGAAAAAAATGGTTGAGGATTATTTTGGACCAATACCAAGAGGTAATGATGTTCCAAGAGTAAACATTAAGGAGGATCCTATAGTTGAAGAAACTAGAAAAGAATTTTTTGATGCTAATATTCAAATTCCTATGGTATTGGTTTGTTATAGAACTCCTTCAATGAAAAGTAGAGATGCTTATGTTTTAGATATGATATCGACAATACTTAGTGATGGTAAAAGTTCTAGACTTTATAAAAAAATGGTAGATGAAAAAAAGATTTCATTGCAAGTTCAAGCAGTTAATTTAGGTTTGGAAGATTATGGTGGATACGTAATTTTGTCACTTCCTTTAGGTGAAAATTCCTTAGATGATTTACTTGTTAATATTGAAGAGGAAGTTGTTAAATTACAAAATGAACTTATCTCAGATAGAGAATATAGTAAACTTCAGAACATTTTTGAAAATAACTTTGTTAGTTCAAATGCCTCTATGGCAGGTGTAGCAAATTCATTGGCTAGATATTACATGCTTTACGGAAATACAAATTTAATTAATGATCAGATTGATATTTACAAATCAATTACTAAAGAGGAAATTAGAGACGTGGCTAGAAAATATTTGAAAAAAAATCAGAGAGCTATTATTGATTATTTACCAAAAAAAGATGAAGGACAATAAAATAAATATTATGAAAATTCAAAATTTAATTTTAATTCTATTCTTAATTTTTTCTTTTATTTCCTATGGTCAAATAGATAGATCTAAACCTCCAAAATCTGGTCCTGCACCAGTAATTAGTCTAGGTAAACCTAAAACTTTTACATTAAAAAATGGAATGAAGGTTCTTGTTGTTGAAAATAACAAATTACCTAGGGCTTATGCCAATTTATCAATAGATAACAAACCTGATTACGAAGGAAAAATCAAGGGAGTTTCTTCATTAGTTAGCTCATTAATGGGAAATGGTACAAAAAATCAATCAAAAGATGATTTTAATGAAGAAATAGATTATATGGGAGCAACTCTCTCGCTTTCAGCAAGTGGAGGGTATGTTTCTTCATTGAAGAGATATTTTCCAAGAGGTCTTGAAATGATGGCAGATGGATTGATTAATCCTATTTTTTCTGAAGAAGAATTCGATAAAGAAAAAAATATTTTAATTGATAATGTAAAATCTTATGAAAAGAGTGTTCAAGATATAGCGGATCGTGTAAATGATAAGCTAGTTTATGGTGGAAAGCATCCTTATGGTGAATTTGTAACAATAGAGTCTATAAATAACATTGGCTTAGAGGATGTAAATAAATATTATGAAACTTTTGCTAAGCCAAATAATGCCTATTTGATTATAGTTGGAGATGTTGACTTTGAAGAAATTAAAAAAAGTGTAACAAAGCTTTTTAGTAAATGGAAGAAAGGAAATATTGTTGAATCCAATTTACCAGAATCATTAGATTTAGATCAACCTGAGATCAATTTTGTAAATATGCCTAATGCAGTTCAGTCAGAAATTTATGTTAATAATTTAATCAGAATTTCGATGTCCCACCCAGATTTTTTTGCTTTAAAATTAGCTAATCAAATTCTTGGGGGTAGTGCAACAGCTAGATTATTTATGAATTTAAGAGAGGATAAAGGGTTTACTTATGGGTCTTATTCCAGCGCATCTACAAGTAGATATATATCAAGTTTTTCTGCTTCTGCAAGTGTTAGAAATGAAGTTACTGATAGTTCTGTCGTAGAAATTATTAAAGAAATAAATAAAATTAGAAATGAAAATGTAAGCGAGGAAGAACTTGCTGGAGTAAAAGAAACATATGTTGGAAGTTTCATTATGTCAACAGAGAGACCATCAACAATTGCTGGATATGCTTTAAATATTGATAAGTTTAATTTACCTCAAAATTTTTACGAAACCTATTTGGAAAATTTTCAGAAAGTGACTGTGGATGATATTAAAAGAGTTGCTAACAAATATTTCTTAGCTGATAACTTAAGGATTGTAGTCGTTGGAAAAGGTTCTGAAATACTTGAAAATCTTGAAAAATTACCATACAGAATTTCTTACTATGATACCTACGGAGACCAAACTGCAAGGCCTGATTTTTCTAAACCAACAGGTATTACAAAATCTTCTATATTAAATAAATATTTTGAAGCGATAGGTGGAAAAGAAAAACTAGAAAAAGTTAATGCATTAATGACTATGGGTGAAGCGGTTTTGCAGGGTGGTGCAATGACATTGAATCTCGTTACAATTCAAGCTAAACCTAATAAGTTATCAGTAATGATGTTGATGATGGGAAATATTATGATGAAGCAAGTATTTAATGGTGAGGATGGATATATTATGCAGCAAGGTCAAAAAATACCTTTTCCGGAAGAAGAAAAACAAAAACTAATTTCATCATCACTTCCTTTTGAAGAGCTTGGGTGGATTGATGATGAAAATGTAACATTCAGTTCAGTATCTGAAGAAGATGGTTCAAAACAATATGTCTTAAAAATAGATGATAAAACAACAGTTTTTTTTGATGCAGAAACAGGCCTCAAAACAAAACAAGTTACTATGGCTCCTACACCTGAAGGAAGTATTAGTCCACAACCAACTATTTATGAAGAATATAGAGATGTTGATGGAATTCTTTTTCCTCATCTAATCAAAATACCTTTGGGTCCTCAAACGTTAGAATTTAATACAAAAGAAATCCAATTAAATCCTGCTATATCTGATTCTGATTTTAATTAGATAATTTATAAAAATATCAATGTCTAATTTTGAAATTAATATTAACTCAATTTTGAAGGAACTTAATCTTTCAAAAAATAATTTTGGTACCTCATCGGGAAAAGATTGGGTTGAATCATCTGGCACATTAAGAAATGTTTTTTCACCTGTAGATGGTAATTTGATTTCATCTGTCTTTGAAACAGATGAAAAAAATTATAAGAAAATTATTTCATTATCAAAAAATGCATTTAATAAATGGAGAAAAATTCCCGCTCCTAAAAGGGGTGAAATAGTCAGGCAAATTGGTAACAAATTAAGAGAAAAAAAAGATGCTCTTGGAGCATTAGTTTCATATGAAATGGGTAAATCTATCCAGGAAGGTCTTGGTGAAGTTCAGGAAATGATTGATATATGTGATTTTTCTGTTGGTTTATCAAGACAGCTATATGGTTTATCCATGCATTCTGAAAGACCAAATCATAGAATGTATGAGCAGTGGCATCCATTAGGAATAGTTGGAATTATTTCAGCTTTTAATTTTCCGGTTGCGGTTTGGAGTTGGAATGCAATGATTGCTCTAGTTTGCGGAAATGTGTGTATTTGGAAACCATCTGAAAAAACACCACTTTCTGCTATTGCTACTCAGAAGATAATTTCTGATGTTTTTAAAAAAAATGATATTGATGAAGGAGTCTGTTCTTTAGTTACTGACTGCTTTGATAAAAAAATTGGTAGAGAAATGTTGAATGATAAAAATATCAATTTAGTTTCTGCAACAGGCTCAACCAAAATGGGAAAGGTAGTAGCTGAAACTGTTGGTAAAAGGTTAGGTAAGGTTTTGTTAGAGCTTGGTGGAAATAACGCTATAATTATATCAAATAAAGCTGATCTTAAAATTGCAGTTACAGCTTCTGTATTTGGTGCAATAGGTACTGCTGGCCAAAGATGTACGTCAACAAGAAGATTAATAATACATGAAGACATATATGATGAATTTAAAAAACAGTTAGTAATTGCTTACAAACAAATTAAAATAGGAGATCCATTGAATCAAAGTAATCATATGGGACCTCTAATAGATAAAAATGCTGTTGATTTATATTTGAAAGCTATTAAAAAAATAAAGAAAGAAGGAGGAAAAGAAATTGTTAAAGGTGGTGTTTTGACTGGAGAAGAATATAAATCAAATTGTTATGTAAAACCTGCTATCTATGAGGTTAAAAATGAATTTTCTGTTGTTCAAGATGAAACTTTTGCTCCAATATTATATTTAATAAAATATTCCAGTTTAGATGAGGCAATTAATATTCAAAATGATGTACCTCAAGGACTATCATCTTCAATTATGACTAAAGATTTATCTGAATCAGAAAAGTTTTTATCTTCTTCTGGGTCTGATTGTGGAATTGCTAATGTAAATATTGGTACTTCTGGAGCTGAAATTGGCGGTGCATTTGGTGGTGAAAAAGAGACTGGTGGAGGAAGGGAATCTGGTTCTGATTCATGGAAATCATATATGAGAAGGCAAACAAACACTATAAATTTTAGTGATGATCTTCCTCTTGCTCAAGGAATAAAATTCGATTTATAAATATCAAATAATCCAGTTATAATCTAATATTTGACTCTTAAGAATCTTTTGTATTATTTTTGCATTCTAATTTTAAACTATTTTAATCATGAAAAAACTTTTATTTATTTTTTTATTTTTTACTTATACAACTTTTTCATATGCTCAAAAGATATATTGGAACTGTTATAATATCGTTGTGCATAACGAAGTTGCTTTAGTAAAGGCCCTTGATGATTTTATGAATACAGAGTCAGGTAAATCTATGACTCCGGCGTCGCTTTCTGAGATGGCTAATAGTGGATCAAAGTACAATGCTACTCATGGTCTTTGTTTTTTTTCTCCTGATGCTTCAGCTTTAGAGTCAAACAGAGAAAAATTAAATAATTTAGAAGCAGGAGTTTTAATGAGTGCTTGGGATTCTGAAGTAAATATTGAGTCTTCTATATTAGGCCAATCATTAATAGCTGACCCTTCATCTTTTGATTTAAGTTTTAATGTAGTTGTTCAAATTAACGTAAAGGATCCTGAGTTTTATGGAGCAGCTTTTGCTAAAATGAAAGAAGAAACTGCTAATTTGTATAATGGATCTTTGGAATTACATGAAGCTCTTGCAGGGCAAGAAACAGGTGTTACGCATTTTGTTGTAGCGAGGGCCAAAAGTATGGCGGATTGGATTACAGGCAGGAATAATATTTTTGCTTCTGATGCATTTCAAAACTTTTCTTCTTCTGTTAGAAATATTTCTGAAGTGCTAGATATCCATTCAGCAAGAGTTGTTAAGCAGTATAACGTAAATTAATTTATATAATAAACCCTCTTTTGCTAATAATAGAGGGTTTATTAAATTTTCATTAGATTATTAATGAATTTCTCTGTAATTGTAAAACTCATTCCGTTTTCAATATGTAGGCTATTATCAGGTTTTCCATTTACAGTATGGTATTTTAAAATATGATCTTTAAACTTTTTAAAGTTTTTTATTTTATATTTTCGACCATAATCATCAATTATATTGATTTCTTTCATCATTAACCTTTTTTAACATTTAGATTAGAACTATTAACATTAACACCGCGTTAAACTTCATATATACTCTCGTATATTTTAAGTTTAGTTTGGTTTATAAAAACCCTCCTTAAAAAGGAGGGTTTTTTATTAACCATTCTTATCATCTTCTTGTTCTTCTTCATTTGTTTCTTCACAGTTATCAATGCAAGGCATAGGATCTTCAAATCCACATGATTGAATTAAATTTAAGTTTAATAACATAAATAATAAAAAAACTATTGTTTTGAATTGTTTTTCCATATGTCTAAAATTAATTATTTATTAATATAATGACTATAATAAGATTACCATCCTATTCCATAATAAGCTTTAACACCATTAGGGTATATGCCTTCTACTAAAACACCATCATTTTTTGGTAATTGAGAAAGCATTGATGATAAATCTTCAACATTTGTTACTTCTTTTTTATTAATGGATGTTACTATAAAACCTTTTGCAATACCAGATGTTTTCCACTTTCCTTTTTCTATCTCAATTATTTGTGCACCTCCTTCTATATCTAGTTCTTCTTTCAACTTTTTATTTATATCTGCGAAAACCGCTCCATCATATTTAAAATTATTTGAACTTGCTATAACTTCGGTTGTACCTAATGTATTCTTTAGAGTTGCTATAGTTGTTCTTGTTTTTCCATCTCTTATGTA
>CERB01058580.1_pt1 | contig 11014 bp, 10 predicted proteins | sample 356271 | NCBI WGS metagenome assembly CERB01 (sample SAMEA2621155, study PRJEB7988) | marine metagenome | isolation source: saline water (ENVO:00002010), including
ACTAATGTATCCCGAAGGGCCAATGAACTATAAAGTAATAAGCTTGGGTAAAAAATTATAAATAGAAGCGGCCAGCCTCTCAATTTCTTAGATTTATAGAGCCAAATAATCAAAATTGTTACTAACATTCGATTAAAAAATCCTAGACTTTGAATTGTTTCTATATAAGGCAAAGGGAAAAGAGCTAACATCCAGCTAGCAGTCTCTACTGCTCTACTATCATAAAATTCTAAATCAAGAGAACGTATACTTTGAGTTATATGAAAATATTGAAATTGGTCTGGCATGTAACCTGCAGAAAAAAGAACATTGTTAAGAAAAAAAGGAGTAAAGGCGAATAGTCCTAAAAAAAAAGATAACCATAATGGAATAAAGCCTAAACGAAATGAAACTATTACAAGTATCAATATTGATAAAAGATTAGGTAAATCGTATAAAAACATCTATAGAACTCTTTTCTCGACCCAATTGGTCGAAATATTTAATATTTCACTTTTAACCATTAGCAACCCAAACTTCTTTATATTTTTTTATCATTTTTTCAAAAGTAAAGTTTTCAACAATTCTTTGACGACAAGCATCTTTCCTTTGTCCCCAAGATTCATTATTTGATTGCTTTTCTTTTAAAGCTTGGATAGATGCATTAGCCAATGCTTTTGGATCTTTTGGTTTCACAACCCACCCAGTTTTACCTACAATCAAACCCGCGTCCCCAACATCAGTTGTTATGCACGGTGTACCGCATGCCATAGCCTCATTTAGAACATTTGGGAAAGCTTCAGATATTGATGAGAGCATAAATAAATCTATGCCATTCATAACAGTTAAAATATCTTTTCTTATACCCAACAAATGAACGCGTTCAATCAATCCATTCTCCTTTAACAACCTTACTAAAGCATTGTTGCCATTATCTAAATTCATTCCAACAAGCACTGCAATAAAGTTAAAGCTATTTTGATCTAAATATGCAAAAGATTTGATTAAGGTCTTTTGATCTTTTAGTGGATCATAACTTCCAACATGCCCAATAACAAATTCATCTAGAGATATGTCTAATTCATTTCGAAAACTTTCACTTAAAGAGTTATCTTGATAAAAACTGTTTACATCATATCCATTTTGTATGACAACACCTTTAGTTTTTTTAAAACCAATTAATTCTTGAATTTCTCTTGATTTTTCAGCACAGTAAATAATTTTTTTAGGAACCAGATATGAAAGTAAAGCATTTAATTTCACAATCATCATTGTTGCTCGTTTAGATTCACCTTTTATTAAGTTAGTATGGTGAACGCCCCAAAATATATTTTTAATTCCAGCAAATCGAGCTATTACACCACCGATTAGGTCTGCGTGACTCATCCAAGTTTGAACAACATCTGGTTTTATTTCCCTAATAAGTTTATATAGTTTGAATAAACCAAAAAAATTTATTTTGCTACTTGAAAAATTTAGCGCATATACAGAAACATTAATTTGATTAAGCATTTTTCCATAATCTTGTGTGCCTGTTAAAGAAATAACAGTATGGTTATATTCCTTATCAAATTGGCAAATACGATACAACAGTGTTTCAGCACCGCCTCTTTTTAATCCTGTAATAATATGTAAAACCTGCATCGACTTTCCTTATTAAATAATTATTTCAGACTATTAGTATTTTCATAAATTTATTTAAAATAAATAACATATACTCTTTGATGTTTTGTGGCCTCATAATATCGAATGCTTCATCTATATATGGAACAACTTTGCTCCATTTCACTCTTCGGACTAATAGCTTTTTAACCAAAGAAAGTCTATTTTCCTTTTTACGCTTATTTATTTCAATCAATGGTAATAATTTTTTGTTTAAAGCGGTCTCAAGAAATTCTTCCACGCCATTATAGGCAATATAAGGATCTGACTTGCTCCATGAGTCTTTTCGAATATGTTGAATAAAACCAACTTTATTAACCCCGCGAAACATCCATTTTTTTGCAATACGAAGAATCAATTCAAAATCTTCATTAAACTTCAGGAGCTCATCGTATCCTTTTACTTCTATTAAAATATCTTTTCTAAATAGATGATTCGTTATTTGTCCAGGAATGCCATTCTTACGACCAACTAAACAAATATCTAGCTTCCCATCAGTTTCAGGCACCTCTATTGTTAAATTTGACTTATTTTCTAGACATTCAATTCTACTGCAAAAAATAGAAGCATAGTCTTTACCTAGTGATTCCAATATTTTTTGTCGCCACTCTAAAGAATTTGGTAATAATTCATCATCAGAATCAACGAAAAGAATGAACTCTCCTCTTGCTAATTTAATTCCCGAATTTCGTGCACTAGATGGACCGCCATTTTGTTTTCTTGAATATAATATAGGTATATCAGTTTGACTAATGAATGAATTAGCAATTAGTTCTGCTTTATTATTTTTAGAACCGTCATCAATAATAATTATCTCTAAAGGTTTTAAGCTTTGGTCAATAACAGATGGTATAGACCTCTGTAAATATTCAGCATCATTATATGTAGTAATTATTACGCTTATTTTACTGATTTTGATAAACTCCCATGCCCGTTGCCATTATTAACTTGTTCTTGTATAAAATCTCCAAATATTCTTTCATCAAAATCTTGGTAAAACCCCTTAGACCATTCATAAACATCCATGCAAGAATTATCGTATACATATTGATTATCTGCTTCTATCAATAAATATTTTAAATCTTCGTAATCTTTTATAACCCAACCTTGAAGAGGGTAAATATACTGATTGAAGAATATTTCAGTTGGAGATTGTGGATCATGCATATCAATAAATATTGTTGGTATTCCCATCATTGCCGCATCAAATGCTGAGGTAGAATTAAATGTTATATGGATACTAACATTGCTTAATAAGTCTGCCATTGGTGTTTTATTATCAAAACTTACAAAATCATATTCAATATTTATTTGTGGGCATTCATTTGAAGAATATCTAGGATGATGTCTAAATATTATCTGATAGTTATTTGAAGATAAAAACTCAGCATTATTGTCTATGAGTTTTTCAACTATTTGAACATATTGTTTATTAAATTCTTTTTCCTGAAAATCAGCAGTAATTTGTAAAGTAAATAATATTTTTTTATTTGAACGCGATGTAATTTTAGGTTTGTCTATAATTTTGTTTAAACCAACTCTGATAACATTTTTTTCATTATAAAATCCTGAATTATCATTTTCAATTAATAGGTTTTTAAAGCTGCCACCATATACTAAAGTAAAGACTTCGTTAGATGATTTTACATGAGGAGGATTTCCGTCAATTACATACCCTCTGTGACCATCGAATATAATTCCATGTTGATAATCTACAATACATGCATTAGGACTAACCCTTCTCCACAATGTAACGTTGTTCCATAAAAGAGTTAGATATACTTTTGAAGAGAATCTTTTGAAGAATAAACTTTTTAGAATGCTAGAAATTTTTAAGTCTCTTGCATATTCTTCATTTAAATTTGTTGGTTTTTTGACTATTAAATTATAAATCTTTCTAAAAAAAATTTGTAAAAGTGAAATAAAGTCAAATGGAATAGATTCTTTGTTTCTAACGAAACTTTTATATTCTCCTTTGAGGTCTGTATCCTCGATTATTGCATAGCTTATGTTATTTTTTTTGCAGAATTCAATCATAGGCTTCAATAATAAGTTTTCTCCTGCTTCTCCTCTATTAAAAAATACTGAGCTCATAAAAACAACATCATATTCTTTTGAAATAAAAATTAGTTTTAAAAAATAACGCATTGAAGCGAATAGACTTTTTAAATCTTTTATTATCATTTATTATTCCGAATGCTCAATAATGCTCAAATTATATACTTGATGTTAGGAATATAAGAATTATGATGAAAACCAAAGTTGTAGCACTTTTACTATGCTTTTATGTCATTCCATGACAATTGAGTATCTGCTTTGATATTTGTAGTTGCTTTTGATCCAATAACTTTATTTAGTTGTGCAGCTGGTATTCCATTACCCGGTCTTTTCACAGATACTTGTTTTGAGTTTATTATGTCTCCTTCCATGATATCCTTTATCGAAACGACTGAATGATGTGCCCAATCTCTTACTTCCTCTTCATCAGGTTGTATTTTCTTTATTCCATCTCCTTTAGCTTGATCAATTATTTTTATTGCATTAACCATCTGCCTCATATCATTTGGTTCTAGAGAAACCTCAGCATCTGGTCCTTTCATGAAACGATTCAAAGTAAAATGCTTTTCAATAACCTTTGCTCCCATTCCAACAGCACCTAAAGAACTCCATATATCAGGAGTATGATCAGAGTGACCTACCCATACATCAAAATCTGAGTGAAGCTTTTTAATCAGTCTTAAATTAAGCTGACTATATGGTGCTGGATAAATAGAAGTGCAATTAGTAAGCATAAATTCTGCATTTAAATTTTTCATAAAATCTACAGTTAGCGATATTTCTTCATATGTAGACATCCCTGTGGAAATTATTACAGGTTTTTTTGTATCGGCTATTGCCTGCATCATTGATAAATTTCCTAACTCACCAGATCCTGTTTTAAAACCTACCACTCCTAACTCATTTAAAACACCAACAGCCTCTTCACAAAAAGGCGTGCATAAATATTGAATACCGATCTCTTTACAATAAGCTATTAAATGCTCATGATCAGATACTGATAGATTATAATTTTCTAAAATCTCATCAAGAGAGCCTCCCCAAAATTTAATTTTATTTGGAAGCATCTCTGATTCAGGTATATGCATTTGATATTTAATAATATCGACTCCTATTGCTTTTGCAGCATCGGCCATTCTCATAGCAACATTAAGGTTGCCTAAGTGCTCTACCGCAGCTTCAGCAATAACAACAGTATTGCTATCTGAATTAATTGATAAATTCCCTAATTTAAAATCATCTGTCACTATACAACCTTTGTAATTTAGAAATATCAGCAAATATAACACTTGAATCATTCGCTTGTATAGGTCTTGAGTTAGAATCAATAATACTTAAATCTAAGCCCTCTTCATCTAAAATTGTTTTTAAAAGATCTTTTGTTAAGGTAGCTTTTCCTGATGCTACATTATAAATTTCACCAGAAGTGCCATATTTCATAATTGTAATATAGTGTTTTATAACATCTTCAATGAATATATAATCTCGTTTATTTTCTAAATTTCCTAAAGAAATTCTAGATATATCGCCACTTTTATATAAAGAAATCTGTTTATAAAGATTTCCAATAAAAAGAAGGGGTGAGGCACCTTTTCCATATATGTTAAATGGTCTCGCCATAACAATGTCTAAAGAGTATTGATTAACATAATAGTCCATCAAAAATTTCTGATAAATTTTAGTCAATCCATAAGAGTTGTAAGGTCGTAGTTGTGCATTTTCTTTAATAGGGCAGTCTTCAAATTTTATAAGTCCATACTCTGCAGCACTTCCTATTAAAAGAATTCTTGATTTTGGGGAGAATTGCATTACAGCATCTAAAATATTTTTAGTTGTAATTACATTGGAATTATAATCTTCTTCAAAATTTTGAGTAAAAGACCCTGCTAGATGATATATAGTTTTAGGTTGGTATTGTTTAATGAGATTGTTTGCGGCGGTTTTATTCAGTAAATCACAATCTACTAAATAATTATTGTCATTATCTATATTAGTTTTATTTTTTTTAGATCTGCTTACACAGATAACTTCATCTGATATAGATTGTGTCAAATATCTTCCGCTGAACCCAAATGCTCCGGTTATAATTGAATTCATAATTTTTTAATTGAGATCATAAAATTCCTTTCCAGTTGAATTGGGGATATTATAATTGGCCAAAATTGATGCGATATTTTTTGCTGTATCATGCTTTTCATATGGATTTTGCATATTAGCTAGCGATTTTATAAATGTAGATGAGAATGCTTTTTTCAAACCTTCTTTAATAGCATTAATACTCTGATCAACACATATTACATTGTCCGCTATTATTCTACCTTTCTCTCTTTCGCCGATATTAATGGTGGGCACTTTAAAGCTTGGCGTTTCAATGATCCCACTTGAAGAATTACCAACAACTACATCAATATAATTCAGTGCACTGATATAATTAAGCTGTCCCATTGAAGTAAATACTACAGATTTGTCTTCATTGCTTGATACATAATCATCTATCATTTGATTTATTACTCTTCCATCAGTATCTGCCAATGTCTTTGTAAATATTATTTTTAAATCCTTTATAGAATCTATTGCATCAAGTAGCTGTTGAAAATGTTTTCCAGAGGTTTCTTTTTGTAAAGTAACTGGATGAAATGTAACTAGAGCTGTCTTTCCCTTAAATGAAAAATTTATTTCTTGCTCAAGTTTAGCTTTAGGCAATATTTTAATTTTTTTTAATGCGTCAACGTTCAACGCGCCAACATTAAAAACATTTTCTGGATATTCTCCTAACTGTATCACTCTGTCTCGATACTCTTCAGTAGCTGTAAAATGCAGTCTACTCATTTTAGTTATACAATGACGAAATTGATCGTCAATAGCACCTAAAGTTTTTTCACCGCCTTGAATATGAGCAACTGGAATACGGCAAACCCATGCGGTTGTTACAATTGACATATTTTCATAACGATCACCAAGAGTTACTAATATATCTGGATTTAGACGCATTAATGCTTCTGAAAAACCAATCATACCAATAGCCATAGATTTACTTATAGCAACTGGAGTATCAGAACTTAACACCATTTCAACTTTTTCATTACATATAAAGCCATCTTTTTCAATTTCTCTATACGTCAATCCAAATTCAGAAGAGAGATGCATGCCAGAGACCAAAATTTGTAGCTCAATATTTTTATTATTTTTCAATTCAATGAGCAGAGGTCGGAGCAAGCCATACTCAGCCCTTCCTCCGGTAAAAACACATATTTTTTTCATATTATTTATCCTTTTAACTCCATCATAAAATTTGCAATTTGAAAATCAAACTCATCATTGATATCAAATGCCTCATTTTGATTAATTAATAAAGCTGCCGGAGCATCGCCAATAACTAGATTCTTTTCAATTAATTTTTTGTATGATGTTCCATATATGGTACTAGATTCCTGATATAGTCCTTCTCTATCTTGTCTTCTTCTTGGTTGATTTGGAAACACATGACTAAAGTTGTTATCATTTACCCTAGCCAATATGCTCTTAAACTCTGTTACTGCTATAACAGAATCAAAACTGTCATCCATGAGTAAATTAATCGTTTGTTGAATGGTGTTTATTGATCTAAAAGGTGATGTAGGTTCTAGAGTCAAAACATAATCTGGTTCAATATTTTGATTTTTACTTAGAAACTCGCAAGCATGAATTAATGCACTTTCAGTAGAAGAAGTATCTGTAGATAATTCATCAGGACGCATACATACATCAATCTCATTATATCTTGAAGCTATTGTTGCAGTCTCTTCATCGTCAGTTGATACAACGATATTATCGATTAAGTTAGATTTAATTGCAGTTTCAATCGTATAACAAATTAAAGGCTTTCCACAAAGCTTTTTAATATTCTTTTTTGGGACGCCTTTAGAGCCACCTCTAGCAGGGATAATACCAACAATTACTAAATCTTTATCTTTCATCTAAAACTCTGGGTTACTATAGTCAGCTTGAGCACGCTCAAAGTCCCCCATTCTTCCAATATCAAGCCAATATTCATATATTGGAAACTTCATTATTTTTTTTCCTTTATTGATTTGCTGCATAAGCAAAGTTGGAAGATTTATATGTGTATTATGTTCAACTTTATCAATAATTGAGTTATTAATTACATATACTCCAGCATTAATAAAAAACCTATTAATAGGTTTTTCAGTCATACCAGAAATATCATAACCGTCTCCATCAATCACACCAAATGGCACCTGATATTCGTATTCTCTTACACACATTGTGGCATCAAGTTCTTGCTTATTATGAAAATCTAATACTTTTGTAAAGTCAATTTTTGTAAGAATATCTCCATTAATTACAATTAGTGGTTTTTTTGCAATGTTTTTAGGCAATAATCCTAGCGCCCCTCCAGTACCTAAAGGCACTTCTTCATGAATATATGTAATATTAATTCCTTTATTTGACCCATCACCAAAGAAGTTTTCTATCTTTTCAGGAGAATAATGTGTTGATATAAAAAAATTATTAAACCCTTGATCGGAAAACATATCTATCTGCCATTCTAATATTGGTTTATTTCCAACATGTAGCATTGGTTTTGGACAATTATCAGTTAACGGTTTTAATCTTGTACCAAAACCACCAGCCATAATTAATATAGGATTATCATGCAAAGAAATTGAAGAAGCATCTTTAGCAGTGAATAATCCAATAACAGAGTCATTATCCGTTATTATAATGACCTCGATTCCATATAACTTCATTTGCTTATCAACTATATGTCTTGGCGTATCAATTGAAACAGTCACTGGAGTTTTATTCATAATGTTTATGACTGAGTTTTCTGGACTCTCTTTTGATAATAACCCCCTCCTAATATCTCCGTCAGTTACTGTCCCTAACAATTTTTTATTGGCATCTAAAACAATTGCTATCTTCAACTTAGGTTGAGAATTAATTGCTATTAAAGCATCTTCTATGCTTTCATTGTCTTGAATATAAATTGATTGAGGTGCTTCTTGCATCAGGTGTTTTGCCTATAAAACTTAAGGAAATTACATTTTTTCATTAAGGTACTTTCTTTTGTCTTCATAATCAAAATTTGGCAACATCTTGAAAAATTCTTTTACGATAAGTTTCTTATCCCAATTATTGCTTTTCTTGATTTGATTAATTGCATACTTAAAATCATTTAAATTGGATTCATTATATTCTAGTTTATTTTTAATGACTCCTAAATTAAAAAACCTATTCATATCTAGTTTCTCTTTGTCAGTATAAAACTCTTCAAAATCTTTTTCTCCAGTTGTATCACTCTCAGTAAATAAGCATGGCCATTTACCCTCATTTGGAAGAGTTTTAACTAAATTTCTTGCTTCTTCCTCAGAAGAACATATTTGAGCATCATATCCCCTATATTTTAGATATTTAACAGCTATATCGGAAAAAGAAATGAGATGAAGTGATTCGCTGAGTTTGGGAAAAAATACATCTCTATTTTCTCCAAAAATACAACTCATTAAACAAAGCTCTCCACTCTCTTTGGAAGTTACAAAGTAGCGCTTAATATCATTTGGTGCAGCTATTGGCTGTCTCTTGTAAATTCGTTGATTAAAACCATGTAACAATGATCCATCACTAAATGCCACATTAGCAAATCTTGAAGTTGATATATCAATATCTTTTGATCTTCGCATCAAAAACATTTCCATTATTCGTTTACTAGCCCCCATAAGATTGACAGGATTAGCTGCCTTATCAGTACTTACACAGAAGTATTTTTTTGTTGAATTTTTAATGGATTGCATAATTGTTTTATCGGTATTAAAAATATTAATGTCTATCATTCTCATTAAAGTATAGGGATCCTCCTCACTTCGAACGTGTTTTAATGCAGATAAATTTAATACATAATCATAGTGACCATCTGATTCAATAAATGCATCATATTCAACTGAACCAATATCTAGTGCAAAAGTATTAAAGTCACCATCAATGTAACCATATGAACTTCTGATATCTCTAACAAGTTCAGTTAAATTATTTTCATTAATATCGACGACGTGAATTTTTTTTGGATTGCGCTTAAAAATTTCTTTAACTACTGCTTGTCCAATTGATCCAGCTCCACCGATAACAAGAAAAGAAGATAAAGAAACTATTTTTTTAAGCTCTTTATCATGTTTATTTATATCTGCTTCAAAAAGTTCATTTGTTCGTCCAATTAAATTTAATACTTCTTTTTCATTCATACTGGTTCAATATCCTCATGCATGAATTGCCATATTTTTAAAATGTTCATTTTTTTCAATTAATTCTTGATAAGTCCCATGATCAGCTACTCTTCCCTTGTCTATAAAAAAAATCTTGTCGCATTTTTTTACTGTTTTGAGACGGTGGGCAATTAAAATGATAGATTTTTTACCACTGAACTCATGAATAGCTTCCATAATCATTTTTTCAGTAATGCCATCTAAAGAACTAGTTGCCTCGTCAAATACCAACACTTCGGCTTTGTGATACAAAGCTCTTGCAATACCTATTCTTTGACGTTGTCCACCTGAAAGTTGTACTCCGCGTTCACCAACTTTAGTGTAAATACCTTGATCAAGGCTCTCTATAAGCTCGCTAAGGTGAGCAAGTTTTAATACTTTAAGTACTTGATTAAAATCAATTTGATCTTCTGGGATACCAAATGCAACATTCTCAGCAATAGTTCCTTCTGATAAAAAAATACTTTGCGCCACAAAACCGATTGTATTTTGCCATGCTCTTCTATTCTGATCATTTATTGTCTTCTCATCAATTTTCATTTGACCTTGTTGTGGCTCAATTAGACATAACAAAATATCTATTAGTGTTGATTTACCAGAACCAGAGGGACCAACAATACCAATTACGCTATTTGCAGGTATTTGCATATTTAATTTATCAAGAGCAGGTTCTTCTTTTTGAGGATAAGTAAAAGTGATATTTTGTAGTGAAATTTGTTGTTTTGGATTAAGATAACTTCGATCAACTTCTTGTATTTTCAAGTCATGATGCAATGAGCTATAAAGATCTTGTTGTATTGATTCAAAGGCTGGGATATTAGCTCTTATTATCGCAAGACTAGAATAAATTTGTTGAAAAGCTGGTAATAATTTTATTATACCAATCGCATAAACAGAAAGTATTGGAAGAATCATGCCAAGATTACCATTATGACTAGAAATTAAGTATAGAACTAGGATTATCATTGAGCCAAAAGCAAGCAACTCAACGAAATAACGAGGTGCTTGCGCTAATGCGGCGTTTGTCCCTTGACTATAGGCAAGCGTTCTACCTG
>CERB01178176.1_pt1 | contig 10991 bp, 6 predicted proteins | sample 356271 | NCBI WGS metagenome assembly CERB01 (sample SAMEA2621155, study PRJEB7988) | marine metagenome | isolation source: saline water (ENVO:00002010), including
AGGTTAAGAGAAGCATCAAAAATGAGTTTAATGACTCCTGAAGAAGCGATTTCTGTATTAACTGCATTTGAATATCTTGACCCTCTGTTACCAAAATTAGCTGAAAGCCTTGATCTTTATATAAAAGAAGCGCGAGAAGTTTTGTCCCACAACTATTCGTCTAATTATGAAAATTGGAAAAATAAGATTTCTATTAAGAATGAAGGTTTCCAATTGCAGCATAAGGAAATAAGCAAAACGGTTCTTAATAATATACATAAAGCCTTGCTTTCAGGTATGGTGATATCCTCTGTTTATTGCCCAAGAAAAACTGGCAAAAAAACAAAGTATGAAAAATTATATCCAATTGGTTTAGTTCACTGTGGCAGGCTTTTGTATCTTGTCGGTTCACATGACGAGAAAGCTACAAGAAGATTTGGTTGGCCACTAAACAGATTTACAAAAATAGAGGTTCTTGATGAAAAGAACCCATTAATGTCTGAAAAAGTTGAAGATCATTTAGGTGAGGGCTTATTAGGATTTCTTTTATCAGATCAAACTATAAAAGTTGTTTTAAAGTTTGAGAAAAATGCTGGATTTATATTAAAAGAAACACCAACTTCCAAGAAAATGATAATGAATGAGCATGATGATTCCATAGTGATTGAAGATATATTGCCCTATACATTAGAGCTTGAGAATTGGATAGTTGGTTTTGGAGAAAAAGTTGAAGTGCTCGAACCAAAAGAGTTAAGAAAAAAAATTAAACAACGATTTAAAGCAGCGGTGGCTAATTATGGATAAAATTGAAAATAATTCTTTTGAAGCAATAAATTTATTTGTAATTTATATCTGTTTTCAAGATGGTGAAGTTTCCAAAGAAGAAGCAGGAGAGATAGCGCTTGATTCATCAATTCTGAAGCATTTTTATTTTGAATGTTATGGTGAAGTTTGTGATTTAGATTTGGAAGAGACCTCAATACAGATGCAAGCCTTTTTATTAGAAAAATTTAATAGTTTTAATGAAAAACTATCAGATGATGAGATTTCATATTTTGATTCTTTAATTTCTGATTTCAGATTAAGAGATATTGCCTTGATGGCAGCAAAATTATCGGCTAGTAAAGATGGTTTTCATAAACTTGAAGAAAGTAAATGGAAATTCTGGCTCGATCATTGGGTGAGTTAATAATTATGTTATCCTGGCATAGTGAAAAAATTTAAATTTATTGATTTATTTGCAGGAATTGGTGGAATGCGAATTCCCTTTGATGAGCTAGGAGGAGAGTGTGTATTTTCTTCAGAGATAGAAAAAAATGCACGACAAACTTATAAAGATAATTTTGGAGAAGAGCCTTCAGGAGATATAACATCAATAAAAGAAGAAAATATTCCAGCACATGATATTTTATTAGCAGGATTTCCATGCCAAGCCTTTTCGCATGCTGGACTTAAGAAGGGTTTCAATGATACAAGAGGAACTCTTTTTTTTGATATTGCTCGGATATTGGAGCATCACAAACCAAAAGCATTTTTACTAGAAAATGTAAGAGGCTTAAGATCTCATGACGAAGGAAGAACATTACAAATAATCGTAAATAAGTTAGAAGAAATAGGCTATTGTCTTCATTATGAAGTATTGAATGCCAAAGATTTTGGTTTGCCACAAAATAGACCCCGAGTTTATATAGTTGGTTTTATGCAAAAGGGGTTAAATTTTTCTTTTCCAGCAGGATCTGAAAAGCCAACACTAGTAGGAGACATTTTGACTAAAAAAGTTCCTAGTAAATATACAATTTCTAATAGGTTATGGGAGAGTCACAAAGCTAGAAAAAAAAGAAATCAAGCAGAAGGCAAGGGTTTTGGTTATTCAGAATTTAATGAAAAGTCTCCATATACCAGAACTCTTTCTTCAAGATACTATAAAGATGGTTCAGAAATATTAATTTCTCAAAATTCTAAGAATCCAAGGAAAATTACTCCAAGAGAAGCATCTAGGTTGCAAGGATTTCCTGAAAATTTTATTTTGAATAACAGTGAAGTTCAGAGTTATAAACAGTTTGGAAATGCAGTGCCAGTAAATGTTATAAGAGCAATAGCGCCTAAAATTATAAGCTTATTAGATTAATAACTTCTTTAACTTATCTTCGTCCTCTGGCTTGCATAGAATATTGAGATAAGTCTTAGCTCTAGTCATGCCAACATATAGTTTTTCAGCATCATATTTATTTAAATCATCAATAATAAATATTATGCAATCTGATTCCATGCCTGCATAAGAAGAAATACTAGCAGACTCTATACCCTCTATCTTTGTTCTTAGCCCTTTATCAGAAGTAAGAACGATAATTGAATCATTGCTAACGCCTTCAAAATTAAGTTCTTTATGAATGCTCCTAATGGTTTCATGAAAGTTATTAGTTGCAGTTATTTCAAATCTATTTGATATAGGACCATCTATTGTTAGGCCATGAACTCCTCCATCAAAAAAAGATAAACTTTTTTCGGCAATTATTCTTGAATTTCTAAGTATACGAGACAAAAAAACTGGTTCAGGATTAGCTCCTTTTATGTCGGGCTTTTTTCTTTTCCAGATTCTTTGATTTGAATCGCCGAACACCCATAAAATAGATTCATCTGCTCTAATATTTTCTATAATTGTCCACCAAATTTCATCAAAAACCTGAGACTCATCAATTATTATTACATCCTTTTTATATTCATTGCTTGAAGTGATATCAAATACTTTTTCATAAGATTTATCTAAATTTTTAAAATCTAGATTGAAGTCATGAGAGTTCAGTATTTCCTTACAGAACTTATCAAATGTACCTATAAAATACATATTTTTATTTTTATTCTTAATCTCAAGATTTATTTTTTCTTTAATTTTTTCAGAAATTTTTTTGTTTCTGCAAAGGAATAAAAATTTTCCTTGATTTAAGGCTTCATATTCTTTTAAAAACTTTTTAATTGCAATAACTGTTTTACCTGAGCCAGCTGGACCTTCGCACCAAAGTGTCTTCCAAGTGCTATGACTGCCTTCCAACACCTTGGTTTGCTCATTAGTTAATTTATCAATAGAAAAATTATTATCTTCAATTTCATCTTTTAGATCCTTTTTGAATTCAAATGTTTTAGTAAACATTTCATGAAAAATTTCTTGTGATTCTTTTCCAAGTTTTTCATGTTGATTTTTTACTTTTATGCCTAACTCAAAGAACTCAAGAATTCTATTAGCAATAGTATCTGGATCTTTTAAATCATCTCTGAATCCAATTCTCTCTTTATCATATGCTGCTCCAAGATAAGTATTTTTTTTGCAGCCAACATTAGGAAAAAAAACAAAATATTGATAGAAAAATTTAGGATAATTTTCAGTTGAAAATTTATTTACCCACCTATGTGTAAATTCTTCCATAAGTCTATGCATGCTTTTTTTACATTGAGCAAATGGATTTTTAATACTTTCCTTTCCGGACCACCAGTTATTATTTTCATCTTTACGAACATTGCCACCTTTAACTTCTATGAAGATTATGCCGTATTTTTCATCTGTAATAATAAAATCACATTCTCCATCCTTTTGTATGTCCCATTTAGCATGTTTATTTATCCAGTCAACTGAATGATAGATACGTGTTGTTGAAAATAATTTTGCACTTTTAAGGCTATTGAAGAGTGCTACTTCTGCATTGAATTTAGGATCATTGATAATCTCAGATGGTAACTTATTAGGGTATATTTTCGACATTTATTTTTTTATATTATCCCAGAAAGTTTTTGTCACCCCTCTGCTTAAAAACTCATTTTGAAAATCACATGATGTCTCTGGAACTATTAAACAACTATGACAAACAGAACCATTATTTTCATTGCCTTCAGTATAAAGGCCTTCTCCACATAAAGGATCGCTGGAACATGTAAGAGATATTTTTTCAGCTTCTTTCAGTATTTCTGAAATTCTATCTGGTTCAGCTAACCTGGATAGCCCTCCTAGTGTTCCTTCGCTGTCTGATGAAGATGTATAAATTAAAATGCCAGACATTTTTTCAGATACATAAAGTCTTTCTTTTATTGAAGTTATAGAATAGCCAGCAAATCTTGCTGTAGCTTTAAGTATGCAATGTGCTATAGAATGCAAAAGAATTTTTCTTTTTTCAGCTGGCTCTAGATTATTTTTAAAAAAATTAAATTCTTCTTGAATATACTTATTTTTAATAAAATTATTTATAAATTTTTGGTCAAAATTAATAAAAAAGCCCTCACCAAAAACTTCAACAGCAGGAAGAAAACTATTTTTTTGATAAAAAATAGGATCGCCATTTACTCTTGTAAAGCCTATTACCGCATCCACTACTTTTAATTTTTGCACTTCAGCAATAGCATTAATTTTAGGATAGCTTTTTGGAATGTTATGCATTATTTTTTTAAATTCATTAATTTTTTCAATTTTTTCTGTCATTAATACTTCATATTCATCTTGATATATGTCTGAGCTTAATTCTTCATATTTAGCGATTTCTTGATTTATTTTTTCCAAGAGTGTATCTTGCGTGTAAGGCATATCTTCTCCTTGTCTTGTCTTCCAAAGATCTGCAATTTTTTTAAATTTTAATCTCACATAAACTTTTCTATCTTCTTCATTCGCATCTTTAATTTCATCAAATGTTTCTGGACCTATCATTTTTGGAAATTCATAATCTAACGGCGGAATAGCTAGAGCAGATAAGTTTATTCTTTGCCATATAGATCTGCTATTTCTCTGTTGCACTCTACACCTTTCTTTGCAATCTTCTCTCTTAGGGGGAAACTCTTCCGTATATTCCCATGGTTTCTTCCCTGAACATTTATATTCGACTTTAAAGATGTCGCTTAAACTTGCTTTTCCTTCACATTGCTTACACTTAAGAGTTAAATTAGTAATAGCTAAACTGCCTTCATTTTGTAAGAGTCTTAATTCATCATGAGGGCAATCTTTATCAACATTTTTGCCATAATTATTTAACCACCATTTATAATCGAAACTATCAAGATGGCCATTTTTGCATGCAATTACGAATCTTGTTGGCACAACCCAAACTTTTTTTTGCTGGTTGCTGCATTTGTTGCAATATCTCCTTACGCCTCTCTCCATCCTATGACAATCACGAGATTGTTCATCATCTGTTATGTCGTATAAACTTCTACATTGTGGACATAGGAGCCAAGAAGGAAAAATAGAAGCCCATAGGGCAGAGGTATCATCATTTTTAGATGGATCAACAGGAGGCAATCTAAAATGACTTATACTATCGAAACCTTTAAATTTAGATTTTAATTCTCTTATTATTCTTTCATCTACGACTTGTTGGTATTTTCTTGTTAGGGCTGAAGATTTAAATTCCCATGTTCTAAGATCGCCCATGCAGAGTGACATAGTCACAGGGCCTACTTTTACATTCACTATTGATCCTGGTCCATAGGTATAAATATATTGTGATCTTCTTATCTGTCCGGCACGATCTCTTCTAGACATTCTTCTCACCCTTTAAAATATATTTTTTTAATTTATAGATCATGTAAAATTTTCTTTCCTCTTATGTTTACACCTGGTTCTACACTTCTAGCACTATTTGGTGCAGCGAAAGCGTGACCCCCACCTTCAGCTCTATCGATTGAACTGACTAAAGCTGCTTCAGAAGATATTAGCAGGGATTCATTTTCATGCGAATCTTTCCATAAGTGAGGAATTCGCCCTCTTTTCTTCCAAGTATTTAATATTTTTTCTAACTCTTCTTCAGCTTCATCTCTAACATTATCTATAATCTCAATGCGCTTAAGAATTTTTGGAATAATATTTTTTTTAATAAATTCTACATTTTTATCAGTCAAACCAAAATCACTAGCTTCATACATATTTAGTTCTTTTAGAGTAAATCCGACCAATAGGGCAGGAAATATTTTCTCTCTGGCTCTGGCAGCAAATGGAGTCACACTACTTGTTTCAACATGACTATACATATCCTTATTCCAAGCATTAAAAGATTCAAAATAAGATTTATCTCTTGGTTTATATTCATTAAATAAAGTAATTACTATGCCTGGTATTTCACCTCTACCCACTCTACTTGATGCTTGAATATATTCTGAAATTGATTTTGGTTGACCAACGATGACCATTAGACCTAATCTAGAAACATCCAAGCCAACACTTATCATTACAGTCGATAATAAGCCAGAAATATGATCTTTTTCATTATATTTATTTTCGAGCCTCATACGTATATCAGTGATTTCTTCACCGCTTGCATTGCTTGATAATTCTTCAAAATCAAGCTGTTCTCTTTCCTCTTCATTCCTTGATTTTGCATATGCACTTATTGAAGCAATAGCATCATCTCTTAGAAGAACATCAGCTGCTCCAAGCTCTCTTAGTGAATTGAAATAAAATACCGGCGTAGAGTAGGGATCTATAAATTCCTGTAAACTACTTAACCCTTTATCCTTTAAAGATTGCAGTAATATTGCAGATACGGATTGTAAAAGATAATTTCCTGAATTTGCCGTAGCCGAAGTAAGACCTATATATTCTCTGCCTGTAGAATTTTGTTTTTTTACAGAGAAAAAAGAATCATTAGGATTGGCAAGATTTAAAGGAAATAAGCAGCTTTTTTTGCCATATAAGCTAAGAATCTGTTCATCAGCTTTCTGAATTGTAGCAGTAGATGTAATTATTTTTGGATTCTCAGCATAATCTTCTATCAAATATTCTATTGCTCCAGTCAAGGAACCAAGAGGCCCCGAAATTAAATGAAGTTCATCTTGAATGATCAAATCAGGAGGATCTAGATCTAAGTCTGTTGCAAAAAGTTTTTTTACATCCTTCGGTTTTCTAAAAATTTGTACGAATTTATCAATAGTCCCTATTAAGACCGATGGCGGTTGAGCATAGATTAGTTCATCAATTACCCTAATAGGCAATGAATCGAGTGATTCATAAACTTCACAAGCATCTATCTGGTCTTGATGCTCTAGTTTCCAATCTTTACTGTCGATGCACCTCCATTTAAGTTTTTTGCCACAACAAGGACATTTAGTAAAAATATTGGTCCATTTTGTATCTGCATTTCTTCCTGTGGTGCTGCTAACATAATTTGGTATCGCTTCATCACCAACCCATAAACCAATTGAGAAAGGATTTTTTGCAACAGAATTTCTGTCCTGCTTCAAAGCCCTTTTTCTTATAATCTCTGCACAAACAATCATTGTTGCCAAACGATTGAATTGGTCGACCGTAAGAGCTCGTAAAGTGTATCTTGTAAACATTGCTAATGAATCTTTTTCTTCAAGACCTCCTTTCTTAAACTTTCTATAAAAAATTAGAGTTGCGCTTAAAAGAAGATAAGCTTCTGTTTTTCCTCCTCCTGTAGGGAACCAAAGCAAGTCAACAATATTTCTATTTTTTGATTTTTTATCAAGAATTGACTCGACACTTAAGAGAAAGAAACCAATTTGGAAAGGCCTCCATTTAAATTTAACATCAGGATTATTAAATCTTGAGCTCAGCATTATAGTTTCATTGGCATAACGAAAAGCATTTAAAGCATTTTTATCATTCTCTATAAATTTTATTGAAGAACTGAATCTATCAATAATTTCTTTAATTTCAGCATGTCTTTTTTTTCGCGCTTCAGTTAAATCATTAGATAATTTAACAAATTCATTTTTTAACCATAATTCATAAGACGTTTTCAATTCAGTCAATTTATTTAAAATTTCTTTATCGCTACCCTTAACAAAGTCTGCAGCAAAAAAATTTATCTTTTTTAGAGATTCATGACCATCAGGATCAACATCAGAATGAAAGTATCTCGGCATCCATGTAGTGCTTATTTTTTCAATCTCCCCTTTTTTATTTTTGTATTCTTCTGTTGAAGCAGTATGTCCTATTGAATAATTTTTAGGATTGTCTTGAATATAAAAGTTATTTTTTTTATCGGCTATTTCTAAAAAGCTTATTTTTTTAGACTCTACAGACAATTTTGTTTGGAATAGTACCGCATTCTTTTCTCTTGATCTATTCACAAGAAATAAGGATATACTTAACTTGCTCTCATTAATTTTTCTAGTTTTGAGGTGCAATTCTGGAACATATTCTAGACTAGTAAATTGTTCGGGATATTCTTTTACTAGGTCATCAAAAATATTTGTTTTTATTTTTCCAGAAAAATTTCCAGAATCTTTATTTATTGTTATGTTTTCAGTCGCTTTAAATTGTTTTCGTTTCCAATTAGGTATTTCTTTACCCTTTTTTTTAGGATTTTGAACCATAAATTTTTTATATAAACCAAATTCAACCTTTACCTCTATGTCCGCATTACTTTTTTCAATTAAAAAAGTTAGTCCCATGGATGAGGTTTTTTTAAATTTTTTTGCAGTATCTTCTAGTAAACAATGTTCTGTATCCTTTCCTCCAAATTGAGAATGAGATTCTTCATTTTCATCTTCGGTAAAATCTAAATCTAATGGATATAGTTTTGCTGAGAAATAATTAAGATTTGGGCCTCCGCCCCTAGCGAATATTTCATCTGCACCTTCAACTGGACCGATCAGATCTTCTTCTAGACGCTTTATTAAAGTTTCTCTTACTTTTTCTTGGCTCATTTCTTCTTAAATTCAAATCTATGAAGATTATAAATTACTGGATATAGCCAACACCCTAATTCTTTAAATTTATTAAGTATCGGTAGTTCATCTATATCTCCATCCTTTTTATTGCTAGGTATATATGTTGCTATGTCCAATAACTTTAAATCTGTAATAAGATTTGGGGCTAGATATTTCTCTTGAAGTTTTTTTGGAATAAAAGTTGTTTTTTGAGAAATCCTATTCAAGTCTGCAGAAAAATCTTCCGTGAACTTCCCTAATTGAAATGCTTGATTCGATTTATTTTCTTTAAGGAAAATACTAAATGGCAATTTCTTGCCATTTCTTTTTGCAAATATTTGGTAATTTTTATTTCCAATATATAGATTTCTAAGTATTTCTTGTGTTCTTTCAGCTTCTTTTAAAGTCAATTTATTTGCAACTATACTTAATGGGTCATAATCTCCATCATTTCCAATCTCAATAAATGCAGTAGCCTTTTTATCTGTTGGAGTTATTTTTGTAAAGCTATGCCATCTTCTTTGATCGAAATTGAGCCAGTTTTTAGCGGAATATTGTGATTCTGCAACTTCAATACTTTCCTTTGCTCTACTTAGTGCAACAAAAAGAAGTTTGGCATCATATTTGTCAGTTATTAGATCTTTTTCTACCTGATCAAATTCATGTATGCTGACGTTTTGTTCTTGTGATCCTTTTGCCGCATGAATTGTAGACAACTTCGGACCTCTAAACCCAAAATCTTTAGAGGTAAAGTCATTTATCATTTTTGATGAATCTCTAAGCCTCTCCTTAAATAAATCAATTGATATTTCATTAGAGCCGGAACTTGCATAGCTATAAATAAGTCGCCAGATTTGATCTGGATTTTTTTCTAAATTATGTCGGGCTGATAGACTCTTAAAAAAATTTTTGAATTCTTTTTTTGTGACTTGATCTAGATCTTGATCTTTAAAATATTTAAAGAAAGAGTAGACCCAATTTTCATAATAAGATGAATTACTTCCTTCTCTAGTAGATAAGCGAAAACTTTTATCAAGCTCTTGAAGATTCCAGCTAGAATTGACTAAATCTTTTCTCCATCTATAAAGAAGAAGATAGTTGTCTACTGCATCTAAAGGATCTGTTCCCTTACTTTTTTTAGCTAATTTTTTTAGAGGATTCTTAATTTCTTCTATTTCTTCGTTATCCATTAACATTATTTGAAGGGCAACATCTTCAACAAATTTTATTTGTGAAGTCTTTTTGCTCCTATAGATCTTTGTCAATTCTCTTTTTTTAAATTTTTTGTCTTTTGCGATCACAGAAAGTAGGCTAATCTTTTCATCTTCTTTAAGTCTTCTTCCCCAGGGATATATTTGTTGATTTGCATCACCACAAATAGTGATGCCACATCTTTTAGAAGCTAATTTTATGAGTTGTTCACAAATAACTCTTCTAGGAGAACGATTTGACCCAACGAGATCTTGAGCTTCATCAATAAATATATGTCTTATTTCTCTATGCGAATCTCTCCAATCATTTTTTTCTTCATCTAGAATTAGTTCAAGGAATTTTTTCATATTATGGTCATATCCCATTAAAGAGTGATTTGGATTCATAGCAAAATTAGCAGAAGTTGCCAGTTTATCTAAGGTCAATATCTTTATGCCGACAGGATATTTTTTATCTCCCATTATTTTTGCAATTCTTTTTTTCATTTCTAATACGGCATTTCTTGAAAAACTAATTAATAAAATTTCATTTGACCTAATACGGTCTATTTCATAAAGTTTTTTAACTCTTCTAGCAATTACATCAGTTTTTCCGGTTCCTGGAAGGGCTTGAACAACAACTTTGTCTGAGGCATCCATATTAATTATTTCTTTCTGTTTTTCGTCAAGTATTAGATCTGCAGCAACAGCCGGACTAATTTTATTTTTTATGAATTTAAGTAATTCTTTTTCCTGCTCTTCCACTAAATCATCAGCATCAGCCAACTCATACAGACAATGTAATAACGTGTATAAAGCATAATTTTTAGAAATATCTAGTTTTGTTATTTTCACTACACTTTTTTCAAAAGCAGCTCTAGATTTTTTTTCATTTTTGGGAATAGCAATATTGTTATAATTTTTTTTAATATTATGTCTCTCAGCAAATTCCAGAATGATTTCCTTTTCAGATTTATCAAAATTTTCATCAATATTTGCAAAATGAATTAGGGCTTCATAGCATAGCAAATTAAATTTAGTCATTATTCGGCCATATTTTAATAGTTGTTGTATGTCATCAAACATTTTCTATTCATCGTTTTTCAATTTAGGCGTTTTTCTAACGTCTTCCAGAGCTGTATAATTTTCCGGAGCAGCTTTAAAGGATTTGTC
>CERB01019430.1_pt1 | contig 10989 bp, 7 predicted proteins | sample 356271 | NCBI WGS metagenome assembly CERB01 (sample SAMEA2621155, study PRJEB7988) | marine metagenome | isolation source: saline water (ENVO:00002010), including
CAACTATCTATTGCTTCTGCTACAAATATAAATTTTTGATAAGGGTTGTCGTTCTTTTCGTCTTCAAGTTCCCTTATTCTGTCTTTTAAATCTGACTTCTCTTGAAGGAGTGCCATGAATTTATTAAGATCAATCTCGACCTCGTTACGATCCATGTCTCCTTGAAAGCCACCCATTTGATTTTGCATATTCATTCCTCTACTTCTTAACTAGACTACCACCAAAGTACATGCCAATTATAGCCGATACTAAATTGGTATCTAATTGCGTTATTACCAAACCTTGAAAAGTAATCCATTCAAAAATCTCTCTACCTTCTCTAAAAAACCAAAATCCCGGATTCCAATTAGTGTATCCAACTGTTACATCTACATCTGGATAAAATACTGCAACCATTTTTGGCAACACTACTATCGCAAACACAGAAACCAAAGCTATTATTCTTCGTGTCCAAGCAAAGCCTTTATCTTTTAAGCCGTGATCAAGAGATTGTTGCTTGGCTTTCATCTCAAACTCACCTCTTGTTATAAGAAGTTTTTGTTGTTCTTCTTTAGCTTTTCTGCTTTGTGACCATATACTTAGCAAACTACTTAGTAAAGTAGAACCAAGCATTGTTATTATTTCAAATGGAAAACCCACCATAACTCTCCTCTATGTCACCTGTCAATACTTCTTCAGCCAGTTGCTCATAGAATAAGCGAAAATGTTCTAAGCTCATAAAGCTTAAATCTTGTCTAGCTTGATGAGTTCTATAAATCTCATAAGCATTTTCTAATTGTTCTTCGGTGTACAATAACATATTATAGTATCTATTTTAAAATTTGTCAAGTATTAATTTCCAAATAAATTTATTTTTGGCTTACCCGCTTTTATATAATCTTCTTTAGTTAAGAATAAATCTTGTCCTACTATTAAAGGTTCTCCATTTTTAGTTTTTTGTCTTGATGTTTGGTAAAGTTTAATAAGTAATTTATCTGCTTCTTCAGGAGTAATGTTTGGGTTTTTATCTAAAATATTAAAACCTGCTTCATTATTTAAAGCATCTGATGGTTCAGTCCACCAATTATTTGCCTTTCCATATTCTGTTCGATCATAAAGTGCGCCTTTCAAAATTCCTTTAGATTGTAAAGCTTCTTTTCCCTGTAAGCCTAACTTACTTTGTGGATATTTATTTCCGTATCTTACTGCTAATCTTCCGTGAAGTATAGCATTATAAGCCTCTCCTGTTTCAGCAAATTTTCCTTTAGGATATTTTGTTCTTTCTTTTTCTTCTATTTCTCCTTTATCAACAGCATCATCTATAAAATCCCTTGTATTACCTTGAAGTTTTTTCATATCTTCAAGACTTGCTCCTATAAATACTTTAGAAATAGCACCCTGTACTATATCTCCAACATCATATTGTTGTCTTACTTCGCCACCATCTCGCATTGCTTTACGTTTCTTTAAACTATTTACTATCCCGCCTATCTCATCTTCGTAAGGCAAACCTGTGGCCTTGTTAATCATTTCAGAAGGTTCTTCTTTTACGTTAGGAACTGGGAAGTCTTCTGAGACTTTACCGCCTTGAAAATAGTAAGTTCTTCTTAATTCTTCTATTAACATTTCTCTTTCTGAACTATCTATATCAGAGTTTCTAAGTTTTTCTTTTATCTCCATACGTTTTTTATATTCTGGAGATTGTTCTATACTTTCCAATTTATCATGATATAGCTTATTTTCAGCTAGAGCCATAAGTCTTTTCTGAGACAAATCTGCAAGCTGTTGAGCCTTTGAACTTTCAGAATCTCTACTTTTAATTACTTTTAATTCTTCTTGTCTTATGTTTCCTAAAAGAGTTTTTAATTCGTTTTGCTGTAATATTAAAGCTTTTTCAAGATTAGCAGCTTTTGTTTTTAAACCTAGAGTATATAAGATAGCCTCCATAGGGCTTTGTCTAGTTTGAGTTGCGGAATCATACACTCCCGGACCTGCTTCTTGTAGTTGCATAGCTTTTTTAATTCTTTGTGTACTGTAAGAATCTTGAATCCAATTATCTGTAAGTTCTTCGGCTCCTAAACCCGGAAAGTTAGGAATAAAAGACCTGTTTAAAAAATACTTTGCACTTGCTTTTACATCTTCACCTAAACCTAAACCATCTATATCTTGAAGAGTAAAAGGATCTTTCTTAAAAATAAAAGCAGCTATAAGATCTCCTAAATAACCACCACTTATTTGAGTTTTTATTTTTCTACTTACATCCCCAAATATATTTGGTCCTAATTGTTCTATACTAGATACATTACCAGACTGTTCAAAAATATCTCCTCCGGGCATCATTCTACCAACATCTACATATAAAGGATCTCCTGCTTGAGATGAAAAAGGAAGTTTTATTGCAGTGTAAGGAAGAAAATCTCTACCCCACATAGTTTTACTAAATTCATCTTTAACTTGTTGTAGTGTTTCTCTTTCTAATTCTTCGTCACCTTCTCCTAATTGATGTCCTGCTTTGTTTAATCCCCAACCAATCATACCCCATTTTGCAACTTTCCAAGGTTTTACGATTGCAGTTTCTGCAAGTAAAGGAACTACTCTATATGTATAAGAAAGAAAAGGAGTTACAGAGTTTCTCAAAACATTGATTGCAGGAGCGTTTATATTATAATCTATAAACCATCTTTTTGAATCCATTGCAGCATCTATAAAATCGTTTCCTTTTGCTGTTCTATCTATAAAGGTAGCCATTCTGAATATTTGATCTTCAAATTGATATAGATCATCAAGCACACCAAGAGTATAATCGTACCCTTTTTGACCTCCTTTCTTTAGTTTATTAAGAACATTGTCTTTATATAAAGATTCAGAATAGTTAGCTATTCCTGTAATATCATCATTACCTGATATTTTTGTAAGTGCTTTTTGCAATGAACTTTGAAAGTCTGACAATTCTCTTTGTTTAAAACCAACATCAAAAATTCCGTGTTTTTGAGCTTCTCTAAATAAAAGAGAATTTCTTCCTTTTGCCATTTCCTCTAAAGCATAACCTAAATATTTTACATCTACATCTGCAAAATCCATCATTACAAAGTTTGCGGTTGTGTTGTTAAAATGTACAGCAGGATTCCAAGCTGTTTTACTTTTCTTCCAAAGACGTAATAAATTATTATGTGCTTTTCCAAAACCTGCAAATTCTTTATTTTTAATTGTAAATGTTCGAGTTAGATCATCGTATATTTCTTGCGGAACATAGTAATCTTTTTTTACATCTCCTAATTCTCCAAACAAAGGATTACCATCTTCATCTTTTAATCTCTTTATGTTTCCATAGGTGTCGCTTGTATTAAGTTCTGTTTTAGAAACTCTTTTCCATACTTGAGTTCCGTCTTCAGTTTCTAATTTTATGGTGGGTTTTAATTTTGCATTTTCACCAACCTCTAATAATTTTCTTAACTCAGAAGCAGGTTTAGCTAACTCTATATCATTTGCAATATTATTATAAAATTTTGCCAAAGCTATATCACTAGAAAGTAAACGGCCTGTTTCGGCTAATGCAAAAGCAGCATCCTCTATTTCTTCCATATTTATTCTTTCTTGCTTTGTATAATCTCTTCTGATAACTAATTTTTTTCCTTTGTTATCTTGTAATATTTCCCAACCTTCGTCTAAATAATTTCTTTTATTTTTTGTCCATTCAGTACGACTAACTTCTTCAACCAATCCTCTTGGTCTTAATTCATCACCTATAAAACGAAGTTGTCTCATCGTTTTATCTAAATTTGGATCTATTTGTTTCGTTAGATTTTTTGCAAAAGTTCTATGTAGATAAGTTTCTAAATTTTTATTAAAAGTTTTTTCGTTTAACAAACCAAAATCAACCATCATTTGTCCTGCTTCTTTAATAACATCTCTTGCTTCATCTTTTAATGCAACTAATTTTACATCATCTTCAACTTCACCAATAAGCATATTATAAAGAACTTTTCTTTCTTCTGGTTTTAGTTTATTTGCTTTTTCTGCAACTTGTAAAAATCTACTAGAAATATGATTTTCATCAATTTCGAGCATGTTTTTATTTTTAAGGTATTTTGCCGATAATCCATAGTTGTCAACTAACATTCTTGAAACAAGATTAGCAACTGTTTCCTCTCTTCCTGATATCATAGGTGATTTTAATTTTCCTACTCCTCTTACACCTGCTCCTCCAGCTAATGCAAAAGCCATCATAACAGCCATTTTCTGAGTCATAGGAGAATCTTCATCAGTGAATGCATTTTCTCCTGCTATTCCTGCACCGTAAGCGCCTAAAGCTGTTCCCCAATTTTGAAATATTAAATTCTTTAATGGCTCTCCAAAGTTTTTAGACCACATTTGTTTAACATTTTCAATATATTTATTTCCGTTTTTATGCTCATCTTGTAATGTTTTTACCAACAACTCTACAGCTTTTTCGTCATCTAATTCATCAAAAGGAATATCAAACATTTCTTGTTCATCAAACATATCAATCTGTCCTTTAGGATCTTTACCTTCGACAGTTCTTTTTAATGTCTGTTTTGATGAATCTCTTCTAGGAAAAGGAAGAGGTTTTTTTCTTAAAGCTGCAATTGCGTTAGAACCTACACCACCTAACGCACCTAGAGGATAACCTAGTGTAGCGCCTAATGCAACATTTTCTAAACGACCTGCAAGTTTACCTGCTTTTATATCTTTATTAGCAAGCATACCTGTAATTGTTTGTTGATCTTCGTCAACATAACTCATTCCTGAGTGCATAGCACCTGCAACTGATCCGTACTTAGCAACGTCTTTTATTGTTTTTGCTTTTTTTGCCCAACCTACAAAAGGAATATAACCTATAGGATCTGCTGCGACAGCAGAAGTCATAAATGTAGTGAATGCTTTTTGACCATATTCAGGATTGTCGAATATAGCATATAATCTTTCTTGATCTCGTTTTTGCTTTTCTGTTATACTTTTTTCCCACTCTTCTGTACCTACACCAAGTTGTGCAGCCATTTGAGTTAAGCCTCTAATAGAGTCGGATGCACCCATCTTAGCAACAAAAATAAGATCATCTTTTTCAGTGGTTACATTAGGATTAACCTTCTGTTCAGTTTGGTAATATTCTTCAAGCAGTTTTTTTTGCTCTTCATCAAAATAGTAAGACATTTTATTTATCCTTTATTTATGAGGTATAAGTTTAAACGTATTATCTGTAGGTTCATAAGTAAGGAAAAATTGTCTTGGTCTTCCTGTAGGATCTAAGGTTGCTTCATATTGACCTTGTGAATTTTTTACAATCCATCCTGCTTCTTCTAAAGTTTTTACTACTTCTTGATCATCCCATTTAACCAAATCCATTAATGGAAAAGGATTTTTAAGTCTTCCATTAGCATCAGCAGATAAACCAGTTAATACTTGTTGTTTCATGTATTCTGAATCTGAACTGTTTCTTGATCTCATAATTTGAGTATTATATTTTTCTAACCACTTAACTGATAGACCTTTATAAAAGTCTGTTTCTCTAAACACTTCATTAAATTGATTTACTACTTCTCTTGGAGACATGTCTTTAACCTGCTTATCTATAGAAACACCTGTCAATCTATCATACTCATTTCCTGCCCAACTTTCATAATCTAACCCTTGTTGTTTTGCTGTTATCGCTGCCTTTGGGTCTGTCCATGCATAATTTTGTGGAGTTAGATAACCTACCCCGGGCGAGGCATCTGTTCCAACACCTGATTGTGCAAACCCTCTTTCAACTAACATATCCCACCACCTTACTCTAGTGTTATTGTCATTTAGATATTCTTGTTTTGTAACACCTGCTAAATCGGTATAAGATGCTTCAGAAGTTAAATCCATAACAACCTTTTGTATTGCGTTAGGTGTAGCTTGTCCTTTTGCTTTTAAATCTGCAACCTCATCAGCCATTAATTGAACACCTCTTGGATTTAATGATTTCATTCCTATTCCTGTTACATCTGTAAGTAATTTTGTCATTTGAGCATCAAGACCTCTAAAGGTTAAAGATTCTCTTAATGTTTTATTCTCAATTACAGAAACTTCAGGTTGTTCATCGCCTACTTTTAATCTTTCCATAACAGGAATAACTTCTGTAACTTCTTCGTAGTCTCCTGTTGTTGGATTAAGTTTTGTAGATGTTGATCCTTGTACAAATTTTAATTCCATTTTTTCATATTTAAATGGAGATTCTTTTGCAGCTTGATCTAAGATAACATCACTTGTTTCAGGAAAAAGAGCCTGATAAAGTTTAAAAGTTTTTTCAAAATCTCTGTGTCTTTCAAACATAGGTTGATTTTCAATATTTTTAATATCTCTTTTTGAATTTTTAATATTTTCAGGATCTAATCTTGCTCTTATTTGTTTTTTTATTCCTCTAAATAAACCTTCTGCCAAATTATCAGAAACATAAAAATCTTTAATTTGGTCAAATTCAGCATCAAATTGTTCTTGGTTTGTAGGTAACATATATGCTTGTTTAACTGCTTGTTTAAGTACAGGAGCATTTATTTCTGCAAACTCTTCTGAAATTTTTCTTGCTTCAGCTTGGTAGAATCTTGCGTCTTTAGCAGGATATTTTTCTTGTGTAGCCTGTAATGCAAAAGGAAGATAAGTATCTATTAAATAATTTGTATAATTTCCACCATATTTATCACTGTTAATAACATTAGCAACATTAATCATAGATTGTGCGCTTTTCATTGTAGAAAGATATTTATTTTTTAAAGGAGATTGATTTATATCAAATTCTTTTGACTTTTCATCTAAAGCCCATTTACCAGCACCCACCGCAAATTCGGCTACAGCTATTCCTTGAGCAAATTTTTCTTGCTCTTTTTGAGATTCAGCTAATCTTTTTTGTTTTTGTGCTAAAAGACTTTGGCCTAAATCAACAGCACTGCCTTTTTCTACTTCTTCTGTATCAAAATTATACATATTATCTATCATTGTTATTCTCTATTTTAGTATCTATCTTGCTAGTAAACTATCTCCAGATGGAGTGTTATTTTCTTGTTGAGGTTTTGACATTAAACTTTCTTGAGGTATTTCTAACTCTTGTAGTTCTTGTAAAATATTTTTAGGAACACCTGTACTAGTAGGTTTAACAATTTTACTTTTTGTTAATTCTTGTAACGACTTTGTTTCTTCTTCTACATTTTTTATATTTTGATTTATTTCTTGATCATCGTCTTCTTCTTCGCCTCTGTATAAAGTATATTCAATTCCTGCTTTTTCACATAAAGCCATAACTACATACATTAAAGGTTCTACTAACATAAGCAACATATCAGGATTCCATTTTCCTTCGTTAAATCCAATATAAAGAATTTGTTGTACAACATCAGAAATAGGTATTCCATCTTCTATAGCATTTAGTATAGGAATATAAGCTTCTTCATCCATTAAATTATCCAATACAAAATCTAATGCTTCTTTCATATTTGTATATTCAGGAGGACTTTCCCAAGGATAAGGTTCATCAGGATTTGATGTTAAAGATTGTCCGGGAATAGGTCGATTCATATGACCTAATGCTTCTAATCCTTCTTTTTCAAATTCTGTATTTTGTTCTAATTCCATAATTAAAATCCTATTTGACTTGCTTTATAATTGGTTGTTGTAGAAGGCATAGATTTTTCCATATATGCTAAATATTCATCATACCCCATACCAATAAGATCTCTATAATGAGTATCCATTTTATGAGAACCATATGAATATCCTTGTGTATCAAATTTAGATAATGCTAAATCATCTAACACAGGTGTATTAGTTAAACCTATGTCTCCAAAATCTACTTTTACATTTTTATAAGACGGGGTAGGAGCTTTTCCTACTATTAATTCTGCTCCTTTTTGTTTTAATCCTGCTGTCATTCCTTCTGTAATACTATCAGAAATTCCTGCAGGAGAAAATTTTTCTTTTGTTTGATCCCAAAGTTCTGTAGTGTAGTCTTTTAATTTACCTGTTGCTTTATCATAAAACGATTGATCTCCGGGTTTAGACATAAGACTATCATTACTGGCTAAATCACTTTCAATACCTGTATTAATATTAGGTGTTTCATATTTATTTATTTCATTTGTTATTTTTTGTAAAGGATCATCGACAACTAATCTTTCTCCTGCTGAAGGTGTAGTACTACTTTTACCAGTTGCAATATCAGGATCATAGTTAGCAGGATCTCCAATGTCGTATATACTATCTTTACCTGTCCATCCTTCTGATCCCCATTTTTGAGCATCTTTTACAACATTTTCTAAACCTGAAAAAGGATTAGCAAAATCAGTCAATCCTGCTTTATTACTTAACCATTTTAAAGAACCTTCAACTGCTGAAGTAACAGTTCTATAAACAGTTCCTACAGCTTTACCTGCATGATAAACTCCTCTCATAACATGTCCAAAAGCTTTGCCTGCAATGTTTGTTCCTTGTGCTAGTCTAGTTCCTAATTTACCTAAACTTCCCCAAAAAGATCCTGCATACGGCATTAAAAACATCATTCCAATATGGCCAAGTATTCCCATTTTTCCAAAAGCTCCACCAACTTTTTTAACTAGTCTTTTAATACCTTTGCCAATTTTTTTAACAACTTTTTTAATTCCTTTAAATATTTTACTAAATAAACCCATTTTACCCTCCAAAAAATTTATTTATAATTCCTGTTACAGATTGTAAATTTGAAGACCATTTGCTTGCGGCTTCACCTTCGTTTGCAATTGCTGTAGCAAGTAATTGAGTTTTACGTGTTGCTTCATTATCAGCCCATTTAAAATCAAACTCAGCTTGATCTCGTAGTTCTTGCCACATAAAGCTCATTGCTTGACTAGAAAGACCAAAAGCATTCATTGCATTTTGTTGATTAACTGTGTTTTGAGCTGCAGTATTAATAGTGTTTGCTTTTCTTCTCCAATCTATATTTGACATCTCTACAGCTTGTGCATTTGCAGCATTCCATTGTTGTCTATTAAAATCTATTTGAGAATTAAATCTGTTAATGTCATTAACCATTGCAGCATTTGCTTTGTTTATATCCGCTTCAATACCTACTCTTCTTGCTTCTGCAGCATTTGCTTGACTTGCATTAAACGTAGACATTGCATCGTTACGTGCAACATTGTTCATTTCTACTTGTTGTGCTAAACTTGCAACAAACTGATCTCTTTGATTTTGTGTAGACATATTAGCGTTTCTAGCAGCATTTTCAGCAGCTTGATTACTTAACAATCTTTGTTGTTCTTGCTGTGCGCTAACGATTTCTGCTTGTTGTCTATTGTTTAAGTTTGCCATATCCATTTGTAAAAATGTCTGAGCATTCTGAGCTTGTAATCTTGTATTCGCATCAAGCTCTGCTAAGTCTAGTTTAGCCATATTAGCAGCATTTGTTAATACTGCATTCTGTTCGTTACTTGTATCTGTTAATGCCACAGTTTGTAAAAACTTACTGTTGCTCAATGCTGTTTGTTGTTCAGCAGTAAAGTTAGCCATATCCATATTGAAAACCTTGTCAGCATTGGCAAGTGCTGTTTGTTGTCTCATTTGAGCATTAACTTGTTCTGCTTGAGCTTCAATAGTTCTTTGTTGCATTACACTTTCTTTTATAGACTGCGCATTGCTTTGTGCTAATGGAACAGCACTTTGAATAATTGCATTAAACAATGCATCTCTTCCAACTGTTGAAGCATCTAAACCTCTTGCCATTAACATTTCATTTACTGCGGCAACTGCTGGTCTAGCAAAAGCAGGAATTTCTCCTGATTCCATACCATCCAGTAAAGCATTTAATTGTGTCGATACCAAAGCTTCTTCAGGAAGACCTGCGATCATTCCTCTTTGTGCTTCAGTATAATTCATTAATTCATCTTCTAAAGCTTCAGGATCATTACCAATAAGATTAATCTGTTCTTCAGTTAATCCTGATCTTCGTAGTTGTTTCTTAGCTCTTAAAACTCTTGGTAAATCTGTACCTGCTACTTTCGCAGCTTCTGCTTTTGCTTCAGGACTTAATGTACCTACAACATTTTCTGCCAAAGCTTCAGATGCTTGTGTTTGATCAACAGCCACACCTTCAGCAGCAATAGTTAATGTAGCATTTTGCATTTCTGCAATAGCTTCAGGACTAACTTGGCCAGTTTGAGCATCTATTATAGGTGCTTCAGTAACTTGAGCAGCTTCCATTTGAGCAGCATCACCTACTTGTTGTTGTCTAGCTCTTGTAGATACTCCTGTAGCTACTTGCTCTTGAGAAGGCATTCCGATTGTTTCTGCTTCTACATCTGCAACATCTCCCATTTGCATTGTTTCTGCATCTATTTGTTCGTCAGTTTTTACAGCATCAGGAATAATTGCATCATCAGGAACTTTACCTTCTGCTGCATCTTTTACTCGTTGTCTAGCTTCTTCTTGTTGAGCTTCTGTTAAATTTGAATAAGTCGGAGCTTCTGTTCCGGGTCTAGCTCCTGTTTTAGTTTCTGTAGTTGTAGTATTATTAGTACCACCACCCCCTGTACCTGTACCTGTTGAACCTGCTCCTCTACCTCTACCTCTACCTTGTGAAGCTTGTAAAGCTTTTTCAGCCGCATCTCTTTGAGCATCTGTCATTGTATCTTCACGATCTATTTCAACAGAAGGTTGTTCAGCTTGAGGCTGTGGTTGAGAAATAGAAGCATCTCTTGTTTGTGGTCTAGGTTTTTCTACAGGTGTAGGGTCTGTAGTTATAGGCGCAGGTGTTTTACTACCAACAGGTTTATCGTCTAAACCTAATTGCTGTTGACTGATAGATATCCTTTCAGGCCTTTGTTTAGCAGGTTCAATAGGTTCTTGTAATAAGCCAACTTTCTCTTCATCCTTTGGTCTACGACCTCTAGCCAAAGCAACTCTACCGCCTTGTCGATAATCTTGTCGTTTCTTAATATTTCTTTTTCTTGCCATTATTATTTACTCTCTTCAAAAAGCCTGTCTATTTTTTGTTCTAATTTT
>CERB01014402.1_pt1 | contig 10972 bp, 9 predicted proteins | sample 356271 | NCBI WGS metagenome assembly CERB01 (sample SAMEA2621155, study PRJEB7988) | marine metagenome | isolation source: saline water (ENVO:00002010), including
CATAATAACAAGCGTGGTAAAAAAGAGAAAATAAAGATAATCTAAGTGTACAATGATAGATACAAATAATTATAATCAAATTGGCTTAACCCATCTAAAGCAACTAGAAGCGGATAGTATTCAAATTATGAGAGAGGTTGTTGCTGAAACAGATAATCCCGTGATGCTATATTCGATTGGAAAGGATTCATCGGTTTTATTACATTTAGCTAAAAAAGCGTTTTATCCTGCACGTATTCCTTTTCCTGTGATGCATATTGATACAACATGGAAATTTAAAGAAATGATTGAATTTAGAGACCATTATGCAAAAAAATGGAATTTAGATTTAATTACATATATTAATCCAGATGGTATTAAGCAAAACATGGGGCCATTTAGTCATGGATCCGCTGTACATACTGATGTTATGAAAACTCAAGCTCTAAAACAAGCTTTAGATGCGTATGAGTTTGATTGTGCGTTTGGTGGTGCAAGACGAGATGAAGAAAAATCACGAGCAAAAGAGCGGGTTTTTTCGTTTCGTAATGAGCAGCATCGTTGGGATCCAAAAAATCAACGACCAGAACTATGGTCACTATATAATACCAAAAAGAATAAAGGTGAATCGATTCGGGTTTTTCCCTTATCAAATTGGACAGAATTAGATGTTTGGCAATATATTTATTTAGAAAACATCCCCATTGTCCCATTGTATTATGCCAAAAAAAGACCGGTTGTAAATCGGGATGGCGTTTGGATTATGGTAGATGATGAAAGAATGCCATTAGAACCAGGTGAAGTTCCTGAAGAAAAGCTGGTACGTTTTCGAACATTAGGCTGCTATCCATTAACAGGTGCTATTGAATCAGAGGCTACCACATTACCTGATATTATAAAGGAAATGTTATTAACCAAAACATCAGAGCGACAAGGCCGTGTTATTGATAATGATAGTGGTGCGTCCATGGAAAAAAAGAAGCAAGAGGGGTACTTTTAGTTATGTTACAAGAAACCGCTTTAATTGAAAAAGATATCATTTCATATTTAAAAACGCATGAATATAAAAGTTTACTTCGCTTTATTACATGTGGCTCAGTTGATGATGGAAAATCAACATTAATTGGACGTTTATTATATGAATCTAAATTAATTTACGAAGATCAACTAAATGCTTTAAAAAATGATTCCAAAAAAGTTGGAACTCAGGGTGACGACATTGACTTTGCTTTATTAGTAGATGGTTTAGAAGCCGAAAGAGAACAAGGTATTACAATCGATGTTGCTTATCGTTACTTTTCTACTAATAAACGTAAATTCATTGTTGCTGATACACCGGGACATGAGCAATATACTCGTAATATGGCAACAGGAGCATCTACGGCTGATTTAGCAATCTTAATTATTGATGCTCGTCATGGTGTGCTAACACAAACAAAAAGACATTCTAAAATTGTTAGTTTATTAGGTGTTCAGAATATTTGTTTAGCAATTAACAAAATGGATTTAGTCGATTATAAGCAAGAGGTCTTTAATTTAATTTGTGACGATTATCAACAATTTGCTAATCGTGCTGGAATCAAGAATATAACGGCTATTCCTATCTCTGCATTAAAAGGAGATAATATTACAGCGTTAAGTCCCAAAATGCCTTGGTATCAAGAATCACCATTAATTTCCTTTTTAGAAACGATTACTATTCCAAAACCAGCGCAAAATGGATGTTTTGCTATGCCCGTTCAGTGGGTTAATAGACCAAATTTAGATTTTAGAGGGTTTGCCGGTCAAGTAGTTTCTGGAGCTGTTTCAGAAGGCGATGCTGTAAAAATATTACCTTCAGGTAAGCAATCAACTGTTAATAGTATCGTAACCATGGATGGCGCATTACCAAGTGCTCCATTAGGTAAATCAATTACAATAACCTTAAATGATGAGGTTGATATATCGCGTGGTGATATGATAGTTGCCTCAGAGTCATCAATTACAATTGCCAATGAATTTAATACTACTGTTGTTTGGATGACCGAAGATGCTATGGTACCTAATAAGCAGTACTGGATTAAGTTTAGAGCAAAACTAATGACAGCTACGTTATCAAAGCCACATTTTAAACTTGATATTAATACGCTGGAGAAATGTTCAACAGATAAATTACAATTAAATGAAATTGGATCATGTGATTTATTTCTGGACCAAGATATTCCATTTGAGGTATACGAAAAGAGTCATCAGTTAGGAAGTTTTATTATTATTGATCGTGTAACAAATAATACTGTAGGAATGGGTATAATTCAGTCCTCTTTAAGTAAAAAAAATTGGGTTGATCAATTTGTTGAAAAACGATCTAAGTATTGGGTTCCGGGTTTAGTTAATTCAGCTTTAAGAGCAAAACAGTATGGACATAAACCATTATTAATTATTTTTACAGGAGATGTTAGTAGAAAAATATATTCAGAGTTTCAAACACAACTAGAAAAACAGTTTTTTGAGGCAGCGATTAAAGTATATCGTTATGGGGTTGGGTTTATGGGGACTAGTTATGCGACAGACACAACCGATACGCAGTTAAGACAAGATATTATTCGGGAACTAAATAATGTTGCCTATGCTTGTTTAGATGCCGGTTTGGTTTTTATTACTGGGCTAAAAGCATTAACACAAAATGAGTTTGAACAAATTAAGCAATTATCATCGCCTTATGAGGTATGTGTGATTCGTTTAGATGATCAAGAAGCTGTTGCATCACTTAAAGCGCCTGATTTAAAGACCTTGCAAGCTGATATCGTAGATAAATTGTTGGGTTATATTAGATAGAAATCCTTGTGTTATTTTTGAATAAAGAATATATATACTATTACTATGGATATAGTATTAATTGGATATGGTAAAGTTGGAAAGTTAGTTTTTAATGAATTAAAAAAAAGAAACTTAGATAATGAAATTACGTGTATTAAATCGCGTAAAGAAAAAATAGAAATAACAGATCAAACAAAATTAATTATAGATTGTACAGCTAGTAAGAAAATTGCAAAAGAGTATAGCGCCTGGATACAAGCAGGAAAAATAATCGTAACGGCTAATAAGTATCCAGTAACACAGCTTCCTTATAACTATGTACGGGAGTATATAGTAAACTCAAAATTATATATAAATGCAACAGTCTGTACAAGTTTGCCACTTTTTGAAACAATTGATGAATGGCATAAAAATGGGGAGAAAATTAAGGAAGTTAAAGCGGTTGTATCATCAAGTCTTGCATATATATCAAGAGAAATGGTTAAAGGAAAATCATTTGATGATGCTGTTGCATTATCAATCAAGAATGGGCTAACAGAGCCTAACTATAAACGAGATCTTTTAGGAAGCGATGTGATTACAAAAGCTATCATATTAGGGCGTTATTTAGAAATAAATAGTCATGAAGCAACACTTTGTTTTAAAAAAATATCAATAAAAGATCTAGTAGAAAAGTTAGCTGCTTCATTAAAACTGGTCATTACAATCAACGATGAAAAAAAAATATCAATAGGGTACTCAGCTATATCAATAGGTTATGGAGCAATTTTATTATCTAATTCAGGAAAAGAAATAATATTATCTAACAAATATGGAGGTCCAATTCAAGCAGCCAAAGGTGTGATGCAAGATATTGATAAAATAAAGTGTTTCAAGACCTTAAATGGTAATTAACATAGAAAAAGAAAATTTAAAAAGGAATATAAACTAATGAAAAAAAGAACCAAATAATGAGACTATCACCTTTGTTTTTAGGTTTAAATCTTCTTGGAAAATCAACCGCATTTTTAAATAAGCGACTTGAAGCTAAAAGAATGGGGGCTGATGAAAGAGCATTTAGAATAGGTGTTTTTCAGGCTAAAAGAATGGGGGCTGATGAAAAAGCATTTAGATTACAAAATCCTGGAATGTTATTTGACCAGAACATTAGACAACGCCTTCAACAATATTTAAATGATACAGTTCGTATTCAACGAAGGGATGTAAGAAACGGTAACCGCAGTAATTATATGGAATTAATTAAATTATTTAATAATCAATTAAGTAATTTTAATGCATTATGTACATCCCTTCAGTCATCAAAAGGGTTATTAGAGCTATTAAAAGCTGGTATTGAAGAAAAAAACGAAGCAAAAGTACGAGAGTTTATAGAAACGTTAGATAGTGATGAGGTTAGGCAAATGATTGATAAACATAGTAGTGCCTACGTCGCATATATCGAGTTAACAACTAATATTAATAAAACATCAGATTTAAACTATTTCCTATGTTTTGTAACGAACGATTATCAGTTTGGTATTACGATGCCTAAGGGAGTTTTAGAAAAAAATAATAAATCTCCTCTTAAGCCTAACGATGTTAAATGTCGTAGTTATAGAGAGCTGGCAATACAATTATTAAATAAAGCGATTATGAAAAACGATTAATGGTAGTGGTTACTAAATTTAAAAGGATAGTTTAAATAATCATAAAAAAGTATAACCAAATTTGCATATTTAAACTAAAAAAATACCAATGTTTTTGATAGAATGACAACGCAATATGAAATGTATATATAGTATTATTTTTTCTCTTCTAACGTTTGTAACATTTTCTAATGCAATAAATACAACCTATACCAATATTGACATCAAAACCGATAAAGTAACCGTTTCACCTCATGATAGTGTCCACGTATTAGTAACATTAACCCATAAAGAGGGCTGGTATTCCTATTGGAAAAATCCTGGAGAATCAGGTTTAGCAACAAAAATTGATTGGACCCTTCCAAAACATATTAACGTTGGTGATATCAGGTGGCCAATTCCTCAAAAAATAGAGTTTGGCGGTTTAATTAATTTTGGATTCAAAGAACCCGTTAACTTAATTATTCCAATTAACATTGATAAAGCTGCTAATTTTGGTGAGTATCAACTTACAGGAAAAATGAGTTGGCTTGTTTGTAAAGAAACCTGTATTCCTGAGTCAACTGAAATTTCTATGCCAATAACAATTAGTAACCGTTCCCAAGCAAGTCCTTATGATTCAACAATTAAAGCCTATTTAAAAGAACGTTCTTTATCTAACGTATCAGGAACAATCGAAAAAAAGGGAACGCAATTAGTACTTAAATTATCACCATTAGACTCGCAAATAAAATCTCTTTATTTTTTTCCTGATCAGTTCAATATTATTGATTATCATGACATTCCGATTAGCCAATATAATAACGCAGGTATGCTCATAAGTGTCAAAGCCCCTGATACAACTCCCATAAAAGCGGAAACTATTACAGGCATAATTGCTGTAAATGATTCTGAGTTTTACTCAGTTTCCCTAAAAAATATAGCGAACCGATCACTGCTAACCTATGTCAGTATTATTTTGTTCGCGTTTTTGGGAGGGTTAATTTTAAATATTATGCCATGTGTATTTCCTATATTATCCTTAAAAGTATTATCTATTCTTGAAAAAAGCAAAAAAGAACAACAGGTTATAAAAAAACAAGCAATAAGTTATACACTGGGTGTTATCTGCTGTTTCTTTGCGGTAGTAAGTGTTTTAGCGTGGTTAAAATATCTAGGTCTGCAGTTAGGGTGGGGGTTTCAATTACAAAACCCTGTATTTGTATTTTTAATGACATTGGTTATTTTAGCGGTGGGTTTAAATTTAAACGACAGATTGCCTTTACCTCGTTGGCTTGAAGCGGTTCCTGGATCACTTAATCAAGTAAATAACAAAGCTTTAGCAACTGGCTATAAAGATTTTTTTACGGGTGTTCTTGCTGTAATTGTAGCAACCCCTTGTACTGCTCCATTTATGGCAACTGCAATTGGTTTTGCATTAACACAATCTATTTTTGTAATGTATCTAACATTTTTTTCATTAGCCATTGGATTTAGTTTTCCTTTTTTATTAATAGCTTATGTCCCTATAGTTCAGAAATTTTTACCAAAACCAGGTCAATGGATGATTACAGTAAAACATATTTTAGCAGTACCTCTGTATTTAACCGTTATTTGGTTATTGTGGGTATTAAGTCATCAAGTTGGTAATTTAGCATGGGTTATAGGCGGTATTAGTATTGCATTATTAATGAGCTATACAACACTTATTAAATTTGTTCCAAAAACAATAAAATTTATTTTAGGAATAGGTATTATTCTTATTATGTTTGGGCAAATTCTGTTACTTACAAATCAATCACCTATAAATCGTAATGCCAATGAAGCTGCTTTTAATGCTATAGCGCTTGGTAAGCAAGATAACCAACGAATGTTAATAGATGTAACAGCCTCTTGGTGTGTTTCCTGTAAGGTTAATGAGAATGTGGTTTTAAATCGGCCAGATGTAAAGCAGTTTTTAGCAGATAAAAATATTTCGTTAATTGTCTTAGATTGGACCAACTATGATAAAGATATAACAGCTTATTTAGAATTATTTAATAGGCAAGGCGTGCCTCTTTATGTGTATTATAATGAGAAGGGCAAAACAACGATTCTTCCTCAAGTATTACAAAAACGAGATATATTTAATTTAATTAAGGAGACAAAAAATGAATAAAATAATTAAAGTAATATTAGTAAATGCCTGTTTAGTTGCAATTAGTGCCTCATTTATTTATGGGATGTCGATGCTTAAGAATAATGGTGATGATAAAGACAGCAACACAGCTATAAAAAAAGCTCCCTTATTTACTGCCAAAGATTCAAATGGGAAAACTCATAATTTAGCTGATTATAAAGGAAAGATAGTTGTATTAGAGTGGAAAAATCACTTATGTCCATTTGTTAAAAAACATTATGGATCTAACAATATGCAAACATTACAAAAGAAACTCACATCCAAAGGTGTAATTTGGTTAAGTATTATTTCGTCTTCTGAAAATAGGCAAGGCTATGTAACCCCTGATGAATGTAATGAGATCGTTAAAAACGAAGGCTCTCGTGCAACAGCTGTTTTATTAGATCCTGAAGGAAAGATAGGAAAGCAATATCAAGCAAAAACAACACCACATATGTTTGTAATTGATGCTGCTGGAAATATTGTTTACCAAGGCGCCATTGATAGTATTCGATCCGCTGACCCTAATGATATTAAAAAAGCCAAAAACTATGTTTTTAATGCAGTTGATAGCATAATAAAACAAAAACCCATTGAACCTGAACAAACAGCTGCCTATGGCTGTTCTGTAAAGTATGCGTATTAGTAAATTAAAAATTTACTTACTATAAACAGAAAAATTAATTGTTTTATTAACGTATTTTTCATGGGATATTTTAGTGAAAGCATCAAGCATAGAATCCGATGGGTTAATTAAGGAATATGTAACAGCTTTGATTTTTCCTGCCTTAAAAACTGAAACATCATTAGCCTCATCAGCTATAGTGCTATCAATTGATTTAAAAAATCGTTATTACATTAATAAATCTCTAGCCATGGATTTTTTTATTCAACAGATTGTTCCACTAAGGTTTCAGTTAGCGAATCAAGATACTAGCAGCTCAAGTAGTTTCAATAATAAAGAAAATAATCAATTTGCATGGGGAGGCTTAACGTTAAAAACCTCGTTACATTGGCAATTTTAAGCTGTTTTATCATTTAGCTTTGCTAGCAATTGCTTTGTAATCACAAAATGTTTTTTTGCTACTAAATCAAGTTCATCCATGCCATGTTGTTTAACAAAATCATAAGCAAAATTACTAACATGTTTGGATGAGCCTTTTGGAAAAGCTAATTTGTAAGATTCTGATATTTTTTGAATAGCTTGAACAAAATGATGTCTAGCCAGAATACTAGCACAAGCAACTGAAAAATTAGTTTCTGCTTTAGGTCTTTGTAATAAGGTAATATTAAGATCTTTTGTACGAAGGGAATTTTTTAATAATGATGCATTTCCAAACTGATCGCATAAAGCATGAGAGCAATATCCTTGCTTAAGTGTATCTTCAATAACTTTTAAATGTGCCCAAGCAAGCATTTGGTTTAAATTTTTAAATTTTTCATAGATGGTATTGTAAGTAGCATTAGCCATAATAATAACGGCATGTTGGCACTTATTTTGGATAAGTTTCGCTAGATTAGCAATCATACTATCTGATAATTCTTTGCTATCAACAATACCTAAACCGGCAAGTTCCTCTTTAATATCAGGTGTTATTCGGACAGCTGCTACAACCAGTGGCCCAAAATAATCACCTTTACCAGATTCATCAACCCCAATTAAATCATCAGGATCATCATTATTTGATGATAATTTAACTACATCGTGTGCTATTTGGTTATCTGCATTTGATTTTAAATTTAATGGCGTTAAAAATAAATTTAAATCAGATTGTAGTTTTGTTAGAAAATCGAGAGATTTAATCTGAGAAAAGTCTATTTTTATTCCTTTTTTACTTTTATAGATTCGCAGTACTTCTGAATTAGAATTATGAGAGATTAAGAACTGAATACCATGTTGGATAGAACGAAACGGATTAACTTTATAATGATAGTCGTGTAGATAATGCTTAATATCATTATAAAGTGTCTCTAAATTAGAATATGTTTCGAGCATAAGTATAATTTTAACAAAAAAAAAGCCTTTATAAAAAAGGCTTTTTTTGTTTGATTATAATAGTAATCTTATTTTTTTTGTGATGTAGCTGTTTTTGATGATTTCTTTTGAGTTGTATAACTTGTCATTTCATCAAAGATTGTCGTCATGTGGTTATTTAATATATCTAAAGATTTATTATTATTGGTAACTAACCAGTCAATCATATCTCTATTATTATTCATGATTTTTGTCCAAGCTTTTTTAGCGCTTTCAATTCTATCACCATTTTCATTGGTTTTACTCATGCCATTAAAAATATCGGTTAGATCATGTGATTGTTTTTTTGCTTTTTTAGCCATTTCAATCGATTGATTCATATATTGGTCTTGCAAATTTTCCCATGTTTCTTTTGTTTTATTAAATATTCTAACTGCTTTTCCTGCTTCTGCTGATTTATAAAAAGAATTAAATTGCTCATTCATTTGTTCAGTTAATTCTTCATTAAACGTTTCATAAATTGTTTTTGAACTCATAGTTCCCACCTTTTATTTTTTTCTTATAAATAAATAATATCAAGTTATAAATAAAAAACAAGCAAAATATTTATGTGATTTCAACATAATTGCCAGGTGCTTGGCAAAGCGTGTTCTTTTTCAATAAAGGTCTTGGTTTAACTTGTTTCCCAAGCCTTTTAAGTAACCACTTATTCCAGTGTGGCCACCAGCTTCCAGAGTGTGTTCGTGACGTATTGATCCATTCTTCTGTAGTGTCATATAGCGAGGTGTTAGTATGAAATCGAAATGCGTTTTGATTCGGTTTCACTGGCTGAATAACTCCAACAATATGACCATAATTAGATAAAACAAACTCTGTATTTTTTGCATAGCGTGTTAATTCATAGGCAGACTCCCAAGGAACAATATGATCATCTGTTGTTGCTAAACAGTAAATATCACATGTTATATCATTTAAATTTAGAGGGGTATTAAGTAAATTTAAGGTGTTAGGCTGAGCTAATTTATTATTAAGATATAGTTCTCTTAAATAAAAAGAATGAAGCGCTTCTGGAATACGTGTTGTATCTGCATTCCAATACATAACTTCATTTGTTACAGGCTCTTTTCCTAATAAGTAATAATTTAAAACACTACTCCAAATTAATTGTTGTGGTTTTAATAAATCAAACATAGTACCCATATCTTGGCCATGAAAATAGCCTTTTTTACTCATTCTATCTTCGATAGCTGAAATTTGATTATCATCAATGAAAACACCAATATCACCAACATTATTAAAGTCAACTAGTGACGTTAAAAAGGTTGCGCTAGATACTTTGTGATCCATTTTATGTTTTTTTAAGCAGGATAATAAACAAGCTAATAAGGTTCCTCCAACACAATAGCCTGTTGCATGAACACTTTTATAATTAAATTGCTCCTCAATAACAGATAAAGCCGTAAGAGGGCCTTCTTGTAAGTAATCTTCAAATGTGAAATGACGATGTTCTGTGTTCGGATTTATCCATGAAATCATAAAAACACTAACCCCAGAATTTACTAACCATTCAACCATCGATTTGTCTGGGCTTAGATCTAGAATATAGTATTTATTAATAAAAGGAGGAATAAATAAAACAGGTGTTTCATAAACAGTAGGAGTTTGAGGGGTATAATAAATTAACTCCATAACCTCATTTCTAAAAATAACGGTTCCTTCCGTTGTTCCCAATGTTTTTCCGAGTGTAAAGGCGTCTTTATTAACAGGATTAATTGAAAAACTACCAGCTGATGATTGCTTAAGTTGATCAACAAATGTATGAATTCCGTTACAAATATTTTTTCCTTTATTATCAATAGTTTCTTGTATTAATTCAGGATTTGAAAATAAAAAGTTTGATGGCGATAGGGCTTCTATAATTTGTCGAATATAAAATTTAACTGTAGCTTTTGTTTTTAAATCTATTTGAGGATTTAATTCAACAATCGAATTAAGCCAGTTAGAAAATAATAAATAAAATTGCTTGATAGTTGCAAAATATGGATTTTTTTCCCAATCCTCATGCGAAAAACGGTAATCTTTTTTGTCTGGATGAATAATAGGTTCTGCTTCTTTTCCTTCTAGCCGGCTTATAAGATATAAATTAAGCTTTCCTAAATCTTCTATTAATGTTTTTTGAGAATTAATTAAATCGGGTTGACTACTTAGCGATAACATCCATTCTGAAAGAGATGAATTAAAGGATCCAATGGTTGGTGTAATAAAAGAGATATACTCATTAACGCTTTCTAGTGTTTTATTAAATTGATTATATGAAGTACTAGCATTTTCATTATTAGTCGTTGAAGAATCTGTTTTGTTTGAATCATTGCTTTGTTCTTTTTCAAAAAATTGGTTTGTTTGTGCAATGTTATCTTGAAAGGTTTGAGTCATTGAATCAAAGAATGTTTTTTGCATATC
>CERB01028350.1_pt1 | contig 10951 bp, 4 predicted proteins | sample 356271 | NCBI WGS metagenome assembly CERB01 (sample SAMEA2621155, study PRJEB7988) | marine metagenome | isolation source: saline water (ENVO:00002010), including
GAAACCGAATAGGTGGTTTGAAACAATTTGTCTGCACCATCCAAATTGCCACCGTCGACCATCAATTGATATATGTCTTCTAGCATTGAGCTGTCAGAGGGATTGATTTTTTGTAGTTCTTTTAACCTTCTTTCCGCATCTTTTAATCTGCCATCTGAAATTTCTATTTTTGTTTTAGTTATTTCCAAATCCACTAAGTAACTCAATGATCTTCTTGGAGATAAAACACTGTTTGCATTGACGGGTCTCATTTTGGAGAGCATGTAAAATTCTAAGGATTTAGAATACTGTTTTAGATCTTTCGAGTTTATACTTTGATCAATGTACCTACGGCGAAGCGCTTCGGGATGAACGCTTTCTCTTGGAGAAGCAATGCTCAGTATTATGTTATCTTGAATGCGCGCTAATGAATCGTCCTCATTTTGCCACATTGTAGTTGCGAGATGGTGGCGTTTTGTTAGTTCACCTGTTGACATTAAAGAAGCGATTTTTTTTAGTTTTCGACCCTCTTCTTTTTGACCAATTGCCTCCATGGCAACTCCTTTGAGGTACAGTGGTATGGGATCTGTTTTTTTGTTTTCAAATGCCTTGTTATATTGGAAGACTGCTTTTTCTGGCATGCCTGCTTTCATTAGAATGTCACCGTATTTCATATAGTGATATCCCACAGCCTCGTTGCCAATGAGGTCTAGCCAGAGTTTAGTGGCATTGACCGCTAATTCCCATTTTTCATGTAATCTTGCTAAGTCTCTGGCTCCTCTAACGAGTTCTTTTTTCATAGCCAGATTATTTTCATCTTTTGCGAATGAAAAAAAAGATTTGATGCATTGATCTGCAAGACTCATCTGTTCTTGGGTTCGATTTTCAAGGTCAAATAAAGACTCCATTCTTGTGAGTTTTTGATCTGAACTTTCTTCCGGAAATTCTGATGTTATAAATTTCCAACACGTTCTACCCAGCCATGAATACTCAGACCGTAATTGAAAATACCCCTCAACGACTACTTCTGAGGGTTCTGTTTTCATGGCTTCAAGTGCATGTTCTTTTGCTAGTTTATTTAAGCCTATTATTCTTTCCCACTGAATAAGTTGAATTAGGCTGGTATTATTTCTTAAAAGTAGCTCTTTTATTTTTTCAAATATTCTTTCAGCTTCATCAACTTGTCCCGTCAGGTAACAGGCACTTGCTAATTGACCAGCAGGAAACAACGATTCTTGTAATTCTCCCTCATTTTTTGCATTAAATGAACTCTCATAATCTTGAAGCCATTTCGTATAAGGTCCTTTTTTTTCCTTAATTCCCATGGATTCAAATGCAGCATCAAAGTTATATCTCCAGAGCTCCATATCAAAAAGCTCTTTACCTTTTGCCTCTTGAGTTATTCTGAATGCGTCTCTTGCCTCACCATTAATGACTAAAGCGTTAATGCATCTTCCGAGCTCGTCTCTCATAGCCATCGCATATTCTTCAATATTACTTTTGATTTCGTTAAATCTTTCCTTGTTACCAGAAAGTCTCGCTGATGCAGCAGCAAATCCTAGAGAATCAATAGTTTTTCTGGTTGGGTCGACAAATGAATTTGCATAGGAAATTAAATCTCCACTAGCTGATAAAGTATGACGTGCTCTAGTTTTGTCTCCTAGTTGTTCAAAAATAGCTGCAGCTTCCTGATAGTCTCCTTTTGCTCTTAGCATCCACGCGAGTATTTCTGCATCTAGATCAGAATTTTTAGCAGCGATTCGTTTTTTAGTTATTGCAGATTCAATTTGATTTGTTTCGACTAAGAAACTTGCATAATTTCGCATTCCATTATGGTCTAGTGCAGCAACTTCCAAGAGTTGTCTAGCCTCATCAATTTTGTTTTCTAATATGAGAGAAGGTACTTGCTCCGAGATGTTTCTACTAACAATTTGAGCGACCATTTTTCTTATTCCTATGTCGTTTTCTCTCTTTATTAGTTTCATTAAAAGTTCAGTCTTGCCGAGTTCAGCCATTTTGATGATGGCGGCTTCTTTTTTTACTCCGATTCCTGAACGATAATCATTAATTAACTTCGCGATGTCCTCTGGAGTATCCGGATAAAGACCTAGTTCAAATTCTTCCAAAATCTTGGTGCCTCTGTAGCGCAATTCTGGGTCGCCATTTTTTAGTGCATCCCTTAGTAAAGGTTCGGCGATTCTACCAAATTTCCATAATTTTTGAGTTGCTGACTCCCTAATTTTAAAATTATCAGAACCAATTTGTTTGATGGTTTCTAGTATTTCCCTTTTTTGTGAGTCAGGTGTCTTATTATCAGATTCTTCTGCTAATACTTTTATGAGTGTGAATGCAACCAACATTACAGTTGCTAAAGATAATGAATTTTTGGGCTGTAGTAAGGCCATAGGTATATATAATTACTAAATACAGGGAATGAAAACCTCAAAATTTCATGACTAAATTCTCTAAATTTTTCCAATCAATTGTTTTTCGGTTTTGACTAGCTCGTTGACTTAGCTATTCTAGTGATAGAATACCAAATTATGACTAAGTTTACTGTTTTTCTTTCAATATTAATTTCTTTAAATTTATCGGCACTTTCAGAGGAATTGAAAGTGGGAATAGTTGATATGACTCGAGTCTTTGGTGAGTACTATAAAACTAAAGAAGTTGAGAAAGAAATTGAGAAGAAGAAGGAAATTGCAAGAAGTGAGGTTAATGAGAGGGACGGCGAATTAAAAGAGAAAATGGATGAGTTAAAGGCTCTAGAGAAAGAAATCACGGATCCGGTGAGCAGTAGGGAGGTGAGAGCAAATGCACAGAAAAAGGCTCAAAAAGTGACTGAGGAAGCCAGAGCAATGCGTGATGAGGTATTGGGATTTGCGAGAAAGAGAGAGATGCAATTATTGGAAATGTCCAAAAGGAAACGTGAAGTTATTCTAGAGGAAATTCAAAGCGTAATTAAGTCACACTCGACCGCTGAAGGTTATGATCTTGTTTTTGATAAATCTTCCAAGAGCACCAGAGGAATTAGCTTTCTCCTTTATTCTAAAGATGCCAATGATTTTAGTTCAAAAATGATTACTCGCTTAAATAATAAAAGCGCTGCTGAGTAATCTACTGGTATTTTCTATCGATAATTTGATAACACCTTTTGAATATATTATTAATGCCGTTCCCAATGATTAGAAATGAATCTTAATAAAATTGTTGAGGCGTTACTTTTTGCTTCTCGAGAACCGGTTGATTCCAAAAAAATTGCAAAAATAATTCGTAAAGTTTCTAAGAGAGAGGAAGCAGATCAGGAGCTTTGTTCTGTTAAATATACAGAAATTGATGAGGTAATTGAGAAATTAAATAAGGGGTACGATAGAAAAAAATCTCCTTACCTAATACAAGAAAGATCAACTGGTTGGAGGATTTATACCAGAATTGATTATGCTTCATACATCAGGGAATTATTTCCAGACCAAAAACCAACAAGATTAAGTGCTCCAGCATTGGAAACTTTAGCGATTGTTGCGTACAGGCAACCAATTACTAAAGCCGCCATTGAAGCGGTTAGGGGAGTCAACGTTGATGGAGTTTTACAATCCCTGATAGAAAGAGGATTAGTTAGTATTGCAGGAAGGTCGGATTTGCCTGGCAAGCCATTTTTATATGAAACTTCCCGCAATTTTCTGGAACATTTTGGGATTAAAGACGTAGAAGATTTACCAAATTCGGCGGAGCTTAGAAGTGTTGACCTACCTCAACCTGAATCAGAAAAAGAGAACGATGAACAGCTTTCTCTTTCTGAAGTAGCCAAAGATTCGCAAAATGAATCTGAGTCTACCGAAAATGAGAATACAAAAGAATCTGAATGATTCTTTTAAATGATAAATAATTATAGCTAAAAGGGATAACTGACCGATTGTTAGTTTGATTATTCGAAACTTCAAAATTGATAATTAATGTCTCTGGACGATATAAGAAAAAAAATCGACACCCTTGATTCAAAATTATTAGAGCTTTTGAACGAGCGGGCGGATTTAGTTCATGAAGTAGGAGAAATCAAAAAGAAGGACGGCATTGAAATTTATGCTCCTGAAAGGGAAGAGAGTTTACTCAAGAGTTTGGTTAAAAAAAGTAAGGGTCGCCTTAGTGAAACTTCAATTAGGGCAATATATCGTGAAATTATGTCTGCAGCGCTTTCTTTGGAGGAGGACTTAAAGATTGCATATTTAGGTCCTCAAGGTACCTGGACGCATCAGGCAGCTATCAGTAAATTTGGCCACAGTGTTGAATATTCGCCTCAAGAAAGTTTAGCCGGGGTTTTTGATTGTGTGGCTAGAAAAAAAGCTGACTACGGTGTTGTTCCAATTGAGAATTCAACTGAAGGAGCTGTAAATCATACCTTAGATATGTTTGCAGATTCTCCTCTCAGAATATGTGCTCAAATTCTTTTACCTATCGAAAACGCTCTGATGACAAAGATTTCTCGAGAAGATATAACTAAATTATATTCTCATCCACAAGTCTTCGGCCAATGTAGAAATTGGATACAAAAGAATTTTCCTAGCGCTGAACTTGTGGAAGTTTCTAGTACTACTAGGGCAGCAGAGTTAATTATAGATCAAACTGGTGCAGCTGCTCTCGGCGGTCGATTGGCCGCAGAATTGAATAATTTAGAAGTTTTAGAGGAAAATATTCAGGACAAGGCCACCAACACTACAAGATTTCTAGTTCTGAGTCACAAGATGTGTCCTCCAACGGGTAATGATCGAACTTCTGTAATGTTTTCGGTACGGGACAAGGCAGGATCCCTATTTAAGGCTTTAGAGCCCTTCAATGAGTTTCACATTAATATGTCAAAAATAGAAAGTCGCCCCTCTAAGCAGCGGGAGTGGGAGTATTTTTTCTTTGTTGATATTGCAGGTCATTGTGAAGATCCGAAGCTCTCGGAGGCACTTCATAACTTAGAGGAGCATTGTAACTTTATAAAAGTTCTCGGAAGTTATCCAGATTCTGAGTCAAAATAGGCATTATTATTGCTATATTTAGCAATAATTTCCTTAAAAATGCCTAAAACTGGTGTGATTAAGCGAGCGTTAAACAAATATTAAATTCATATGCATTCTTACTTGGTTTTTATCAGTTGCTTGGTAGATTATGCGCCCTTTTTGCAGATTTTCTGGAAAGGGTACAATTCCGCTATCTTTTCCTTATTATCTTGAAGATAATAAAGAAAAGTTAAAAACCACCTCAATTTAAAGATTCCAAAAAATATGTCATTTAGGACATTTCCAAAAAAACAAGGCCTCTACGACCCAGCTTACGAAAAGGATAGTTGCGGTGTCGGATTTGTTGCCAACATGAAGGGAGTGCCAGATCACCAGATTGTTTTGGATGCATTAGAAATGTTAGTCAGGATGGAGCACAGGGGGGGATGTGGTTGTGAGCCTAATACAGGAGATGGAGCTGGTATATTAGTGGGTTTACCCGAGGGGTTTCTCAGAAAAGTTGCCAAGTCTGATTTAGATTTGGAACTACCATCAGAAGGTCAATTTGGTGCAGGACTTGTATTTCTTCCTAAAGATGAAAATGAAAGAATTAAATGCATTCATGAGGTAGAAAAAATCATTACGGAGCATGGTCAGATTTGTCTGGGGTGGAGGGATGTCCCAGTATGCACTGAGGAAGCAAATGTAGGTCCAGCTGCTAGAGCTGCTGAGCCTAACATTAAACAATTATTTATTGGTGCATCTGAGGGCTTCGAGGGTGATGATTTTGAAAGACAGCTTTATATGATTAGAAAACGTGCTAGTCATCAACTAAGATTCGATCAGGCGCTTAATGAAAGACTATTATTCTATATTTGTAGTCTATCAACTAAAGTGATGATATACAAAGGTATGTTAAACACCGCGCAGGTGTTGAAATATTACAAGGACCTTCAAAATCCTGACTTTGAAACGCACTTGGCGATGGTTCATTCAAGGTTTTCGACAAATACTTTTCCAAGTTGGGACCGTGCTCAACCGTTTAGATTCATGAGTCATAATGGTGAGATCAATACACTCAGAGGAAACATTAATGCCATGAGATCAAGAGAAGGCACTCTAAAGACAGATCTTTTTGGAGAGCACCTTACCAAACTCTACCCCATAATGGAAGAGGAGTGCTCTGATTCCGGTAATTTTGATAATGCCCTTGAGTTTCTTTTAATGTCAGGACGTTCATTGCAAGAGGCAGTACTTTTGATGGTTCCAGAAGCTTGGCAAAAGCATAAGCAAATGGATCAGGAAAAACGTGATTTTTATGAATTTAATTCCTGTATTATGGAGCCATGGGATGGCCCTGCCTCTATCGTCTTTACCGATGGTAAGTGCATCGGTGCTGTTTTAGATAGAAATGGTCTGAGACCTAGTCGTTATTATTTGACTAAAGATGATCGCGTAATCATGGGTAGCGAGGTTGGTGTTGTAGATGTCGATCCAGCAGATATCGTTGCAAAAGGTAGGCTTCAGCCAGGAAAAATGTTTCTCGTTGATTTCGAAAAAGGAAAAATGATTCCTGATGATGAGATTAAATCTGATTTTGCATCACAGAGACCCTACGGAAAGTGGTTAGCAAATCAGAGGATTGAGCTTAATGATATAACTCTAAAGTCAGAGGCTCCAGGTCTTGATGATGATAGTTTGTTATCAAGAATGCAGGCCTTTGGTTTTACCACTGAGACTATGCAATTCATGTTGTTACCAATAGTTAGTGAAAAGCGAGATCCACTGGGTTCTATGGGCAATGATGCCGCACTTGCATGCTTAAGCGACAAACCAAGAATGCCATATGATTATTTTAGACAATTATTTGCTCAGGTAACTAACCCGGCAATTGATTCCATTCGCGAGGAGGTCATCATGTCTCTTGAATGTTTTATAGGTCCTGAAAAAAATCTCGTTGAAACAACTGAAGAACATGCTCAAAGGCTTAGGCTTGCATGCCCAATTTTGACAAACGAACAATTGCATTCTTTGAAAGAAATTGACTATAAGGGTTGGAGTTCAAAAGTCATTGATATCACTTTTCCAAGGGCTGACGGTATTTCAGGTGTTAAGAAAACAATTGAAAGAATATGTGTGGAAACTGAGCAAGCCATCAAGGACGGTTGTACGCTTGCTATTTTAAGCGATAGAGGAGTCTGTCAAGATCGTATTCCTCTCAGTACTTTGCTTGCAAGCGGAGCTGTTCATCAATACCTTGTAAAGAATGCACTAAGGACGCAAATTGGTATTGTGCTGGAGACAGGTGAGGCAAGAGAGGTTCATCATCATTGTCTTTTGGTCGGTTATGGTGCAGATGCAATTAATCCTTATTTGGCATTCGAGGCTTTGTGGAAAGCTAGACGCGAGGGATTAACAGATTCAGAGGAATTTAAAGATGATGGATCTTTAGTTGAAGCCTACGTCAAGGGTGTTTCTAAGGGAATGCTCAAGGTTATGGCGAAGATGGGTATATCAACCCTACATTCCTATAAGGGTGCTCAAATATTTGAAGCTGTGGGCCTTAAAGATGATGTTATAGAATTATGTTTTAGAGGGACAGCGAGTCGTGTTCAAGGCCTTGATTTGGATGAGTTGGCAGAAGAAATGTTAAGGAGACATGCTCTTGGTTATCCACCTCGGGATGGAGTTAAATTACCAACGCTTCCCAATCCAGGGGAGTTTCATTGGAGAGCTGATGGTGAGAAGCATATGTGGAATCCTGAATCCATATCAGCTTTACAAGTTGCCGCTAGAAATAATAACTTTGAATCATATAAACAATTTTCTGATCACATTAATAATAGTAATAAGGCGCTCTGTGCTCTCAGAGGTTTAATGGAATTTAAGTCTGGAGCTAACGGAGGATCAATTTCCATTGACGAAGTTGAACCTGCATCAGAAATCGTGAAGCGCTTTTGTACTGGGGCGATGAGCTTTGGGTCTATTTCGGCTGAGGCTCATGAAGGTCTAGCCATTGCCATGAATAGACTAGGAGGTAAAAGTAACACTGGAGAAGGCGGTGAGGATCCTGAGAGGTTTAAGACATTGCCCAACGGAGACTCTAAAAGATCAGCAATTAAACAAATTGCCTCTGGGCGCTTTGGAGTAACTATCTGGTATTTAACCAATGCAGATGAACTGCAAATTAAAGTTTCTCAAGGCGCTAAACCAGGTGAGGGTGGAGAACTTCCAGGAAAAAAAGTGGATGATAATATTGCACGCATCAGACACAGTACACCGGGTGTTGGCCTTATCAGTCCTCCTCCGCATCACGATATCTACTCTATTGAGGATCTCGCCCAACTTATTCATGACCTCAAGAATGCAAATCGTCATTCAAGAGTGAGTGTTAAATTAGTCTCTGAAGTGGGTGTTGGTACGATTGCGTCGGGCGTTACAAAAGCCAAGGCTGATCATATTGTTATTGCCGGTGAGACTGGAGGCACAGGTGCATCTCCGCTAACCAGTATAAAGCATGCAGGATTACCTTGGGAGTTAGGTGTCGCAGAAACTCATCAAACACTTGTTCTAAATGATCTTAGAAGTCGCGTTGTTCTTCAGACCGATGGTGGACTTAAAACTGGAAGAGATGTTGTTATCGCTGCATTGTTAGGTGCTGAAGAAATGGGATTTGCAACCGCACCACTAATTACTATGGGGTGTATAATGATGAGAAAATGTCATCTCAACACTTGTCCTGTTGGTATAGCTACACAAAACAAAGAACTTAGGAAGAAGTTTCATGGGTCACCAGATTTCGTTGTTAATTATCTTTTCATGGTTGCGGAGGAAGCACGAACAATTATGGCAGATCTTGGGTTTCGCAATATTAACGAAATGATTGGTCGAGTTGATGCTTTGGAAATGCAAAAAGCCATTGATCACTGGAAAGCAGATGGAATAGATTTATCTTCAATATTAACACCTGCTGAAAAACCACACCCAGATGTTGGAACTTATTGCACTGAGTCTCAAGATCATGGTCTTGATGAAGTTCTTGATATGCAATTACTAGAACTTGCAATGCCTACTCTCAAAAAAGGTAGCCCAGTCAACATCGAATTGCCAATTATCAATACTGATAGAACTGTTGGTACTATTTTGAGTAATGAAGTGGCCAAGTCCCAAGGAGGTAATACACTTCCGGAAGATACCATTAAAATTAAGTTTATTGGATCCGCAGGACAAAGCCTTGGTGCTTTTCTTGCCCAAGGTATTAGTATTGATTTAGAGGGAGACGCAAATGATTATGTGGGAAAAGGGCTTTCCGGAGGTAAGATTGCAATCTATCCGCCAAGATCATCAAATTTCATTCCAGAAGAAAATATTATTGCTGGAAATGTTTGCCTTTACGGCGCAACTGGTGGCAAAGCATTTTTTAGAGGACATGCAGCCGAAAGATTTTGCGTTCGCAACAGTGGAGCTCAAGCTGTTATTGAGGGTGTTGGAGATCACGGATGCGAATACATGACTGGAGGACGTGCGGTCATTCTTGGTCCTACAGGTAGAAACTTTGCGGCAGGTATGTCTGGTGGAGTGGCCTATATTTGGGATCCCAATAATGAATTTCCGCCTAATTGCAATATGGAAATGGTCAACCTAGAAAAAGTTGCTGACAAAGATGACATTGAAGAGCTTAGATCTCTAATTGCTCAGCATGAAAAAGTTACTGGTTCAACTATTGCAAATAACATCCTAAATAATTGGAACCAATCACTCAGTCATTTTATAAAAGTTATGCCAATTGATTATAAGCGAGTTTTAGAAGAACGTAAACAGGCGGCAGAAAAAGAACTCGTCGCATAAGAATAATTTAAAATGGGTAAACCGACAGGATTTTTAGAATTTGAGCGTGAGGCTGTTCCTTATAGGGATCCTCTTGATCGTTTGAATGATTACGGTGAGATAAATACACGGCCATCCGAGAAGCATCTTCAAAAACAGGGGTCAAGATGCATGGATTGTGGCGTCCCATTTTGTCAATCTGGAAACGGATGTCCAATTGATAATCTAATACCCGAGTGGAATCATCTGGTCTATCAAAAGAGATGGAGGGAGGCAATCGATCGTCTGCACAAGACAAATAATTTCCCTGAATTTACTGGCCGTGTATGTCCTGCACCTTGTGAAGGTTCTTGTGTTTTGGGAATCACTAATCCACCAGTTACAATTAAAAACATTGAGAACACAATAATCAATAGGGCCTTTGAAGAGGGATGGGTTAGCGCAAATACCCCGAGCAAGCGAACTGGTAAAAAAGTTGCAATCGTTGGTTCAGGACCAGCAGGATTAGCCGCAGCCGATCAGCTGAATAAAGTTGGTCACGAGGTAACTGTTTATGAGAGAGCTGATAGGATTGGTGGTTTGTTAATGTATGGAATTCCAAATATGAAGTTGGATAAGGATGTTGTTGAGCGTCGTATTTCCTTAATGCGTGAGTCAGGGATTAAATTTGTTACCTGTGCCCACGTTGGAAAAAAAGAAGATTTTGAAAATGGACACATGACCCAAATCATGGAGGAGAATGGATCTAAGATTGAATACATTGACCCCAATGATTTATTCAAAGAATATGATGCTCTTTTGATGGCAACAGGTGCTACTAAGCCATTCGATCCAACAGGACGGAATCCTGGTAGGGAGTTGAAAGGTATTCAGTTCGCTATGGATTTTTTAACTCGCAATACTAAGAGTCTTTTGGATTCTAATCTCGAAAATGGTGAATATACCTCTGCAAAAGATAAGAATGTTATTGTCATAGGTGGAGGTGATACAGGCGCTGACTGTATAGGAACTTCACTCAGACACGGATGTAAGGAGGTAGTAAACTTTGAATTACTCGACAAGCCCCCTAAGGAAAGAGCTGCCAACAATCCTTGGCCCCAATGGCCGCGTATCTATCGTCTTGATTATTCTCATGCTGAGAATAAAGCAAAAAACGGTAATGA
>CERB01049338.1_pt1 | contig 10944 bp, 9 predicted proteins | sample 356271 | NCBI WGS metagenome assembly CERB01 (sample SAMEA2621155, study PRJEB7988) | marine metagenome | isolation source: saline water (ENVO:00002010), including
AGGTACCTTGTACCTCTTTCCACCCCTGATCTCAAATTCAGAATATAAGCTCATCAGCCTAGATTGGTAGGATCTGCCTAGTATATCCGCAGCATCCTCGGCTTCCTTCCTCCTACGTAGGATCTCGGGTCGAGAATCCAAAGATAGTATGTCCTCAATAACGGCTCTTTGGCCCATGTAGTGCTGGAACTCTGGGACAGCATAGAATGCGACAGTCCCTCCCAGTATGAGGCAGGCCCAGCTGAATGGAATCATGTACTCCTCCTGCGTAGGGTCGGTAGCTCCGCCTAGCATGAAAAGAAACATGAAGCCCCAAACCAATGAGGCAGTAGAAATGATGGTTGAGTATACAATAATCTGGAACTGATGATCTATTTGCGACTCCCACCATCTGGTGAAGAATCCCTTCCGGCTAGCTCCTGCCCGTGCCATTTTATCGTACTGGCGTCAGGCACACATGATTAGTGCCTTCCGACGAGACGTTTAGGTATTCGATTGGATATTTGTGTAGCAATCCGATTAATTCATGAGCAGTGTACTCTAGTGGGGGCTATGGAAGAGAGGCCGTTATCCCTGTTGATCTGCTTCATCCTTCTCTCATCCGGCTGCCTTTCTTCTCCTCCTCCTGATTTGGACGGAGATGGAATTAGTGATTCAGAAGATCTTGATGACGACGGTGACGGGTGGAACGATGATATTGAATTGAACTGCAGTACCGACCCACTTGATGAGGATAGCTTTCCCGATGATGAAGATTGGGACCTTATCTGCAGCATTCTAGACGATGACGATGACGGTGATGATTGGAGTGACTCCGAGGAGGAGGAGTGTTCTACTGACCCCAAGAGCGCAATGTCCGTTCCTAGTGACTTAGATTCGGATGGCCTATGTGATATCAATGACGAAGATGCAGATGGTGATGGGCTTCCGAATCTTTGGGAAGAGGAACGTGGTTTCGACCCGATGGATCCCGAGGATTACATGTCCTGTCATGGTGAATCTGTGTATTGTATGAGGTCCTATGACGACTTTACTTTCCCTGAGACGCATAACGCGTACTCGTCTGTCGAGGATGGTGTTCTGATCGGCGTTAACCACTACACTGGGCTCCAGGCTCAGTGGGATGGTGGAATCAGGGCGTTCATGGTAGATTCACATCATAGAAGTGATGACAACACCAGCGCTGAGGATGTGAGGTTCTGCCATGGCACTGGTCAGTTCTTCCATCCGTGCCTATTCGGGGAAGTTGATGCATTCGAATGGATTAGCCTACTTGGCTCTCTGATGGACAATAGTAGCGGAGATGTAGTCACGCTTCTGATTGAGAATTATGTACCAGCGGAACATCTAGAGTTCCTGTTCGTGGAGACCGGAATGTACGATCGAATCTACACCCATACCCTAGGTGAGCCTTGGCCTAGTCTGGGCGATTTGGTTCTGTCGGGTACCGACCTAGTGGTGTTCTGGGAACAGTCTCAAAACGATGATTTCCCATGGCTACACGACTTCGGCGTATTCAGTTGGACAACAGATTATGCTGAAGATAGTCAGGAAGAAATGTCATGCACGGTTTATCGTGGGGATGGATCGCAGCCAGTTTGGCACCTGAACAACTGGCTTTCCAATGCATTTGGACTCCCTGACCCAGTTAGAGCGGGGGAAGTGAATGACTATGATGCACTGCTCAACAGATCAATAGAGTGCTGGGAAATCATGGACAATAGGCCTACTTTCGTTGCGGTTGACTACTGGGAAGACGGGGAAATCACTAATGTCACGATCACCATGAACAAGATGTCTCACTGGTCGGACGAAGTTCCCCAGAGACCCTGAAGAGAGGGGTTTTCACTAGTCGACCCCAGCAAGGGCACATGGGAGGAGGGTCGGAGGGATTCCTGCATCCTAAAGTAAGGGAGCTTGTTTCTGATCTGGGATGGAAACTGTCTCCAATCCAAGAGGCCTCTATTCCAGACCTCATGGAGGGTCTGGACAGGGTTTTGGTTGCTCCGACTGGAAGTGGGAAGACCGAGGCGGCCGTACTTCCCCTTGCCTCTAGGTGCCTAGATGAAGGTTGGGAAGGTCTTTCCATACTATACATAACACCACTTAGAGCACTGAACAGGGACATTGACAGAAGACTTGCTGCCATGCTAGAGCCATTGGGGCTCACTGTTGGACTGAGGCATGGGGATACTCCCCAGAGTGTTAGGACAAAGCAATCAAGGAACCCTCCAAATCTACTGGTGACGACACCGGAGACTGCGCAAATAATGCTTCTTGGAAGTAGACTCAGGGGGCATTTGGCAGGAGTTAAGGCTGTGATTTTGGATGAGGTTCACGATCTCGCTTCGTCGGAAAGAGGTGCGCAACTTTTGGTCGGATTAGAGAGGATAAGGGCATACTGTCCGGGTGATTTTCAGCGGGTTGGGCTGTCCGCCACGATCGGGAACCCTGAAGAGATGTCAAGATGGGTCTCCGAGAGTGCATCGGCGATTCACGGGCCCGCACCAAGAACTACAGATGTAATTGTACACAGGGAGCCACCGAACGTTTCTGATGAGGCTGAGGCGGTTAGTTGGTCTAGCACCCCCCATGCAGTGGCAGCACATAGGCGCCTGGTGGATTCACTACTGGAAGAGCACCCAGCACTAGTTTTCGTCAATTCTCGTAATGCTGCAGAGTCGGTTGCTCAGAGGCTGAGTAACATGAATGAGGATCTTCGCTTGGGCGTGCATCATGGCAGCCTAGCGGCAGAGACCAGGAGGGAGATGGAAGAGTCTCTGAGAAATGGATCGCTTCATGGGATAATCTGCACTAGTAGCCTTGAGCTTGGCATAGACATAGGGAGCATAAGGAGAGTGCACCAGATACAGAGTCCTCGTGCAGTAGACAGGTTGCTGCAGAGAATGGGGAGGGCCGAGCACCATCTGGGAGGTTCAGGGAAGGGGGAGCTTCTAGCTTGGGAGATTGATGAGATTGCCGAGGGGGCTGTGATTTCAAGAAGGGCTATTGCAGGAGAATTGGAAGGGGTGGAATGGAGGGCAAATCCGGCGGTTGTAGCAGCAAATCAGTTTCTCCAGATGTCCATCGAGAGGGGAGTTGTGCCACTCAATATTCCTACAGAGATTATTTCCAATTGCTCTATTTTCAAGGATTGGGACGATAATGATACGATTTCAATCCTGAGAGTCCTCAATGATCGATGGATGATTAGGCTAATCGAAGAGCCTGCGAATTCTGACGTGACAACATGGCCTGCGAGTCTATGGAGAGAGCTGTCAAGAAGAACTGAGGGGGATGCTCCTGAAGAGAGGCCTTCTTGGGAGGAGGAGCACTCTGATGGCGATAAGGAGCGTTGGAAGAGGCAATTTCTTAGTGCACTGCCTGATTCTCTTTCCAAAGGTTGGTTCTCTCCTTCAGGAAGGCTCGGTAGGACTCGGGTTGAGCACATCTCAATGATTCCAGACGAGCTCTCCTATAGGGTCAGGGATGCGGTTGGCAGAGGCATCCTAGGGTCAGTTGATGAGGCATTCGTCCTATCCCTGGGCGGTGATGATGAAGGTGATCTAGCAAGAACTAGGACATTCGTGATGGCCGGAAGGACTTGGCAGATAGTTGATGCTGATCCTGATCAAGAAGAGCTTCTTGTAATTCCAGTGAAGGATGCCGGAGAGGTGCCGGTTTGGTCTGGAGAATTACCCCCTGTGCCAATCGAAGTGGCTATTGAGGTTGGAAAACTAAGGCGGAGTGCCGCGATCGCAATGGGAGCAGTGGAAGATGACGAAGGAATACTCGCTCTGGATCAGTATCCCCTATCTGATGATGCGAGGGAGGCGCTTCTGGGGTGCGTTGCTGAGCATATGGATTCCTCTGGTGTCCTTCCCGATAACAGGACCATGACTGTCTCGGAAAGGGATGGGGCTGTGATCCTGAACACCTGCCATGGATCGAGAGTGAATGAGACTCTAGCGCATTTTCTACAGGCAATGGGGTCGCTGAATGAGGGAAGGATGGGAAGAGCCGTCATTGACCCGTACAGAATTTCCCTCCAGGTTCCAGGAGTGGGCCCAGGCGATGTGATTGAGTGGCTCACAGGAACTACTGCAGAGGCGCTTCCTTCGATAATGAGGATGACCATACCAAATGGCCGGGCAGTGAGGTGGAGGGTGGTTCAGGTTGCTAGGAGGATGGGGGTTCTGAAAAAGGGAGTAGACCCAAGGAAGGTGAATCTAGAAGGCTTGATGGGTCGATACAGGGGAACTCCCGTGATTGAGGAAGCTCTGGACAAATTATTCCACGAGAGGATGGACATCGACTCTACCCAAGACTTGCTAAGAGACTTACAGAATGGGGCGATATCCATTCACCACACTCCAGCGGGTAGGTTGGGAATCTCACCGAGGGCTGAGAGGGATCTGTTGCTCCCTGCATGGAGTGATGCTGAAATCAGGGAACGACTCGAGACCCGTCTGCTGAATGAAAGAACTGTTCTAATTTGTCTGAACTGTGAGGGCAAGACAAGGAGAAGGGTTGAGCGTATGAGCAAAATTGAGCCGTGTTCGTCATGCGGTGGAACCATGCAAGCCTGCGCCCCGGAGAGAATGGAGTCCATGCTCGCAGAGTGGGTTGCAAGTGATGACCCGAAGATCAGTGGTCGGATGCAGAGGAACGCAGAGCTTCTCAGGACCCATGGACAAGATGCTGTTCTCTGCCTGATGGGAAGGGGAGTTGGGGAGGATACTGCGACAAGACTACTTCGAGGACCGCCCGGAGACAGGGTCAGACTACTTCGAGCGATTCACAACGCTGAGTTGCAATATGCTAGGACAAGGCGATTCTGGGCCTAGAAACCCCTATGCCCGGGATGCCCGCGCGTCAGTACGTGCTCATCGGATTGACTGGGCGAAACGCCTCTGGCAAATCTACCGTTGTTGATTGGTTCGTCTCCAAGGGGATGGTAAGCGAATCGTGCTCGGATTCGATACGTGCTCATCTAAAAGAGAAAGGAATAGAGGAGACTCGAGAGAACCTGATTGAGGCCGGTAATGAATTACGTCGAATCGGTGGTGCTGGCATCCTTGCTGAAATGTTACTAGTGAGGTTAGAGGGAGAGGATGCTGTTATCGATTCGATACGGACACCTGGCGAAGTCGAAGCCCTGCGGGAACGTGAGGATTTCATTCTAATCGAGGTTCGCGCGGGCAGGGAAGCACGCTGGCAACGAGCAAAGTCACGTGCAAGGGCTGGTGATATTTCTGATAAAGAGACCTTCTTCGCCAATGAAGAGGCGGAGGTAGTTGCCAAAGATGAATCCGGCCAAGCGCTCGACGCTACCGCTGCTCTGGCAGATCTTGTTCTGGTCAATGAGGGCGACTTAGGTGGACTTTACTCCGATCTTGAGGAGCTTCTTGAGATTCTCTCCCAGATGTGATGACATGCTGGAGAAGATGCTCATTGGGATGGCAAAATGGAGCGAGGGTGCTTCTCCTGTGAGGCGTTTTACCGTTGTGGGTCTGCTAATATTGTTCATGGCGGGTTTCATGATATGGTACTGGGACTGGGCAAATCTTAGTTCGGAAGGAATGGTGAGTGCATTCATACTGAACATATTCGTTTTCTTTTTCATTCTCATGCCGTTGACTTGGCTCTGGAAAAAAATGAAATCATGATAGGCGGAAAATTACCCTCAATCTAGAGAACTGCCGTCGATTAGGATTCTATCAGATTTGGCGAACTCGGACTCCGGCCTCTTTCATCATTGACATTGCAATATCGAAATCCTCATTCCACCTCTCTGGAATACTGAGGTCCGCAGGGAAGACGACCTCCTCGATACCAGCCTGGATTAGCGACCTGGTGCACCTGGAACATGGGGGCCACGTTACATACGCCGTATTTCCCTTGAGTGAGACTCCTGTCCTAGCTGCATGCATGATCGCATTCTCCTCTGCGTGGCAGATTAAGGGGTACTTCTGAGAGCGGTCCGAGAGCCTCTCTGAGTCGTCCTCTATCCCCCTAGGGAATCCATTGAATCCAGTTGACCTGATTTCCCTATCCTCTCCAACAACCACGCATCCAACTTTGGTCGAGGGGTCCTTGCTCCATGTGGAGATGTGCTTGGCTAGCTCGATAAATCGATTGTCCCACTTGTCACTCATGGTTATGCCCCCTCTGCCCCAGATGGTGGGTCGTTATCTCGGTTCGCCTCGGAGCGGTTCTCGTCATAGCCCTCCCATACCTCGGGATTGTTGTAGCAATCTGGATCATCCTCATCAGCCTGCCCTCCCTTGTCATTGTCTATGCCATCACCGCAATTGCCCGAGCTGATGCCGCTTTTTGCCAGAATCCCCTCGCCCGCCTCAGTTGTCAGAAGGGCCACCAGGACCCCGGACAAAACTATGACCAATGCAAGCATGATGACCTTGGAAGCGGTATCCCGGGACTCTACTACCACGGTAATCTCAGGCTTGTTCTCATCTCTTGGCGGCATGCGATACGCATCTCACAGATAGTCATCATACTTGGGTTCTTAGTGGGCGGTAAGAACTTCCCATAGATTGAGTTCGTCTCTTTCGACCACATATTTGAGTAGGTCTCCGACGAGATACACACTACCTATGACTAACAAATCCGCATCTAATTCCCTCGCCATTGATCCTGCAATTTCAAACGCCTTTAGCGGATCTTTCTCGACCTTGGAGGGAACATATCCGATTCCATAATCCTCCATGATTTCAGAGAGTTCCTCTACGGTTACTGCCGGATTCCTTCCGCTGATTGGCTCTGTGAACACCACCTTTGGGAAAATGTGGTCCATGGAAATCTCCGCCATAAATGGATCGAGTGACTTCCTAAGGTCGGCCTTCTTACTCATTCCGAAGAGTACCACAGTAGGAACCTCAATCTCGTTGAGATCGCTTTCCAAGCTTTCCGCATTGTGTGCTGCGCTCAGTCTCGTTGTCACTCCCTCGACCCAGTCTTCACCGAAGTTTGGGGACCTCCCTGGCCAAACACATTCTGTGTCAAGGGGTTTCCATCCGAGGAACTCGGATACCGCCTCAACCAGCGGGTCGTAGGATTCCCACTTATTGGAGGAGGCCTGAATGTAGGGCCACCAAAGGAGATCTTCGCCCCCGATTTCTTCGATTGCCCCGATAACTCCTGGGTCCGTCTGCTGAAGTGCGATCATTTTGATTCCAGGTCGGTGAATGGCGGCCTTCTCGGTTGCTATCTCCTCGAGGGTTGATCCGAGAAACTCTGAATGGTCCATCGAAATAGTGGTCAACATGCATAAATCTGCATCGACTAATCTAGTTGCGTCTAGCCTCCCTCCCATTCCCGTCTCAATAATTGCTCGATCGACTCCCGAGATGCTGAATGCGAGCATAGCGACTAGGAAGGTTGTTTCAAAGTAAGTCGGGGAGATGGCAGGACTCTCCTCTGATGCCTGCCTGACCATTTCCAAAAGATCGTCGAAAAGAACGGGGGAGACTGGTCTTCCGTCTATCCTGATCCTTTCCTCGACTGTTACCAAGTGAGGGGAGGTGAACAGGCCGGTGATATTGCCACTTGAGGATGAGGCCGCGGAGAGTTTGACGCATAGGGACCCCTTGCCGTTGGTACCAGCAACGTGAATGGATGGGAATTCTAGATGCGGGTCCCCCATCCTGCTCAGTATTTCTCTACAGTTATCGAGCCCCAATTTAACCCCCATGGAGAGTCTCTGATCGAGCCAGTCCCTCTCGCTCATCCGATCTAACCTCTCTCCCTGTCGCATGGGCGTGAACGGGTCAAGGTGATATGGCCCTTGAAGTTCGTGCATACATGGCAGGGGGCGAGCAGGCGAGTATACTGGATGCGATGAAGGACCAGTGGACCTCAATGATGGGCATGGCATTCATGTTTGTCTCCACGATTCTCATTGGCCTGAGCATTCAACCAATCTATGATGTTCCCGAAGCCAGAGCCTTTGGTGAAGAGGGGGCCTCTAAATCGGCGTTCATTGCTCTGGAATTATTGATGATTGGAATTTTCACGGTAGCGATTATCTGGCTTGCCAGAAGGGGTTTGGATGCGTTGATCAAGGGAGTAGTTCTATTCGCTCTTTGGATGAGTATGTTCTACGCAATTCAGCCATATGTGGCATTGGGGATGATATACACTGGAATGATTGAAATTAATCCAGTAATTACTGTCGTGGGAATAACATACGCATCTCTTTTCTTCTCACTATACAGATACCCGGAAAAGAAGTTTTCAATTGGTACTACTTTCCTTTTCGGAGTGGTCCTGATTCACCTAATGCTCTTTGGCAGTCCATTCTTCTTAATTCTGACATTGTTATTTTCTGTTGGAGCTATTTGGCTTCTACATATTTTCCCCGAGTGGTACGTTGTCAATGGCGTAGGCATCATGGTCGGTGCCGGGGTTGTAACAATGATCGGGGTTTCCTTCGTTCCCGTTCTCATCATTTTGTTCATGATTGCTGCAGCGATTTACGACCACTGGGCCGTTAACGGGAGCAAGCACATGCTGGAGTTGGCAGACACGATGATTGATCTGAAACTGCCGGTTCTACTTGTCGCACCGAAGAGCGCGGACTACTCCTTCCTCGACGAGGGTGACAGGGTGATGAGGGACGACTCTCCCGATGAAGGGGACATGGACTGGGAAGAGCCTGTTCCAGATGCTGTCGTGGGAAAGAGCAAGCCAAAGGGAAGAGAGGCCCTTTTCATGGGCCTCGGAGATGTAATATTCCCAGGAATGTTGGTAATTTCCTCTGTCTCCTTCCTACCAGAGACAGGTAGTGAATTGACATATGTTTTCGGGACAATGTACTCGGGGCCGCTAGCCGTGGGGTTAGGGACCCTAGTTGGGGGACTGGTTGGTTACCTAGGGCTGATGACGCAAGTGGCAAGGGGCAAGCCGCAGGCCGGTCTCCCGCTCCTAAACGGAGGCTCTATCCTCGGGTACCTTATTTCTGGCTACTTCGCCCTCGGGATAGGCCAATTATGGCAGGACATCACGTTCCTGTGACCATTTTCTCCCGATTCCTTGAAAGTGAGCAATCCGGCCCTCGGGCTCGTTAGCCATGCTGGACATCGCCACGTTCCGTGACCAATCGGACCTGATTCGGGCTGATCACGATAGGAGGGGGATGCCCCATGACGCCATAGACGAGATCATCCGATTGGACGAGGAGTGGCGTAAGGCGCAGTATGATGCAGACCAGATCAGGAGAGAGAGGAATGCGGCAGCGAAGGGCATTGCGGAGGCGAAGAAGGCGGGCGATTCCGCGGCTGCCGACTCAATCATCGCGGAAGTAGCCGATCTCGGGAACAAGATCTCGGAGTTGGGGGCCTATGCCGACGAGTGCCTAGAGATGAGGGACTCTCTGAGGATGAGGGTCCCCAACATCCTGCACCCGGACGTTCCTGTCGGTGAGGACGATCAGAAGAACACCTTGCACAGTCTGCACGGCGAGAAGTCGGAGCTCGGTTTCGAGCCACGTAACCACAACGACCTGATCGAGATGAACGGCTGGGTCGACCAAGCGAGGGGGGCCAAGGTCACGGGAAGCCGGTTCTACTTCATGCAGGGCGACCTAGCTAGGATGGAGATGGCCCTCCAGCAGTACTCCTCTGACTTCCTGATTGACAAGGGGTACACGTTGGTTCAGCCGCCCTTGATGATGAATAGGGCAGCCTACGAGGGAGTCACCGACCTATCTGACTTCGAGACGGTGATGTACGGCATAGAGCCGGACAAGTACTACTTGATCGCGACTAGCGAGCATCCGCTGACGGCGATGAGGATGGACGAGATAATCGAGCCCTCTGAGCTCCCGATAAAGATGGTCGGGGTTTCGCAGTGCTTCAGGCGCGAGGTGGGCGCTCATGGGCTGTCTGACAGGGGGATCTGGAGGGTCCACCAATTCACCAAGGTTGAGCAGATAGTGATATGTCACCCGGATGACTCCTGGTCGCATCACGAGGAGCTGCTGGATAACGCGGTGGGCCTATGGGACAGCCTAGGGCTGCATTACAGGGTTGTCAACATCTGCACGGGCGACATGGGGACGGTTGCTGCGAAGAAGTACGACCTGGAGGCTTGGCTCCCAGGAGCTGGTGCGTACAAGGAGGTCGTTTCCTGCTCGAACTGCACCGACTACCAGGCGAACAGGCTCAGGATGAGGTACAGGACAACAGAGGGCAATGAGGCGGTTCACACGCTCAATTCCACAGCTGTCGCAACCAGCAGGGCGCTGGTGGCCATACTGGAGCAGAATCAACTCGAGGATGGCAGGGTATCAGTCCCGGACGTGCTAAGGCCGTACATGGGGGGGCAGGAAGCCCTCCAGCCACTAGGGTCATGAACTGGCTGATACTCACCCGAGTGGGTCAGGGCCGAATCTGTTGGGACCATTCTCTCCCTTGAAGAAGACGCACACAATCCCTAGCGGAATTGCAATAACGAAAACAATCAAACCTGAAGTCATCTCAAAATCGGTGTTAAGTGCCAATATACTAATCAGGTTCAACACTATGATTACCTGCGCGTAGGTAATCCATCCTCCGTCCCTGCCTGTGTCCTGTAGCCTCTTCACGACCATTGCATAGCTGACATAAGCAAGGGGCGAGGTCAAGATCAGGGCAAAGAAGTTGAAGATGATAAGTGGTAAATCGCCCAATAAGACAACTACTGGTATAAGCAAGATCGCGAGAGTAAGACCAACAAAAAGCCCGTAAACAACTCCCCCTATCATCATCATTATTGAGAGTAAAAGGTACCTAAGGCGGTTTATCCTCCCCTCCAGGCTAGTGAGCTGCTCCACCAGCGACATGTTCCACTGCTCCCCGGTGGGGCCATTGCCCATTCCAGATATGGCTGCGGCTAAGTCGGTGTTGTCCAGATTCATGGAGAGGGATGGGGGGCGGGGGTTAT
>CERB01003952.1_pt1 | contig 10923 bp, 10 predicted proteins | sample 356271 | NCBI WGS metagenome assembly CERB01 (sample SAMEA2621155, study PRJEB7988) | marine metagenome | isolation source: saline water (ENVO:00002010), including
ATAGACGTCCTGATTATATTGCAGCATTTTTTAATGTGATTAATTGGCAGCAAGTTTCACATAACTATATAGCAGCAAAAGGTTAGGTTGTTTTAGTTTATATTAACGTATATTACATATGTGTAGTGTAAAGTATAGATAATAAGAATGAAGATAGGGTGTCTAACATCTTTTTTCAAACTTAATTATTTTTTAATTATCGTAAAAAAGCACATATAAACTCAATTAAACAACAGGGTTGTAACAATCTTTCTGATATAAGTGAAGCTGGTATAAACGACATATTATCGAAGCTTACAGATGACGTTGATGGCAAACTATGGATTCCATCTCAATATTCTACAGTTTCATTTAATCGTAACGATGCAATGCAGCATAGTACCTTTGAACTTATAGCTGTTGGAGATAAAATAACTATTGTACCGGTTATTTCTGTAGGCGAAATATCGTATACTACTGAGGCTATCTGTTGCACAGATATTGGTCATCGGGATCGTAATAAGGTTGGCTATTTAATAACCAAGCCTATTGAATCTTCTCAGATTCTTACTCGTGACGGTGAAGGGTTTGATTGTGATGAATTCAAGAAGTCATTAACAAACTGTAAGAGTCACAGTTTAAGCAAGGTTTTAACATTCATTGAAAAACTCCCTAGATCTAATGACATACTTGGCAGTATTATGAAGCAACTGTTACAAAGATTCGAGGATCTTAATTCAAAGGAGCTATGTTTTCGTTTTAGGAAAACTGAAATATTACAAATAGATCGCATGTTAGAGTTTTCTTCTAAGCAATAATCATATTAGAGAGTATGTTTATTAATTTCACTAGTAAATGTACTTTCAAAAATCTTGTCAGCATTTCCAACTTCAAATCCATCGCGATTATCTATTCGTTCAGCAAATTCAACATAGCTACCAGCAATATCATGGAAGTGCTGGCTGCCATCTTTATGAGGAAAAAGAGCTGGAATAGTTTTTGCAACGGTTGAACTTTGAATTAGTTTTTTGTCTTGGCTACATTTAATTTTTCCACCTGCTTCATTTAATTTTATTCCAATCGATTCGAGAAATGTATTAAATAATGCAATGGTATTATAGCCTTTTTTAAGAGCTTGAATGGTGATAGTAAAGTGATTTAAATAGTAACGATTATATAATACCCAAGCAGCATATTCGCTTTCTTGTAACACACGTTGATAATTTTCCCAAGTAGGGGTGTTCCAAAGGGGGGTATGCAAAAAGGTATCAACAGCGTTTCCATCATTAAGATCTAATGCGTCAACAGGATCTTTTGTAATATGGCTTGTATAATGCTTAATAATGTTTTGGGATTGTTTTGATAATTGCTTTACTTCACATTGACTAATAAATAATCGTGGTAGATTGGGAATCTCTTTAGGAGGAGCATACCAGAAGGCAGTTAATTTTTTTCTTTTAAACTGATAAAAATCTTTTTTTGTATACCCATAATGTAACATTATTTTTTCTAAGGACTTTATTCCTAAATGAGGCAGACCAAAGGTTCTAAAAGCGATATGATCATTAATAATATCAGTATCCGATTTAATTAAGTGATGCGATATCATTGCATTAATGATTGTATCTACATCGCTTACTCGTTCTTTATAACGTTTCATAAGTCCATTTAACATGGTTATGAGAGGGTTTGAAAATGAAGATGGTTTTGAGCTCATATTATAATTTCCTATGGTTATTATATACCCTGATTTTTACGGTTTATATCATTGTTTTTTTAATAACAATAAAAATTAATATATCAATAAAATTCGATGTTTTTGTGCACCGGTTTCGTGGCATTTCCTTAACGATACTCATTATATACTAATTAATTTTATGCTTAATATCGGCATGGTTTTAGGCTAAAGGTATGTAATTTGAAGTCATTACTATTTTCAGGGAGATTATCATGACACACTATTTGGCCTCAGTAAAAAAAGGGGTTCGAGAATTTAAAGCGGTTTTATATGATTTAAAACAGTTACGAGATTGTGTTTTATTATGGGTTAATCCAGGTGTTAGCGCTATTGTTATTACCAATCATGGGTTTTTACATGATCAAACCTATACGCTAACCGTTTCTAAATCACAATTATCATTAGTATTACAATCTGCTATTCATAAACAAGATTATTGTTTAAACCTGACAACAGGGGTCTTAAAAAAAGATGGTCAGGTTTGTAGTTTAGATCAGGTTAAATTGATTAATACGTATTTTCAGCGTGCGCTTGAGGATGTGTCGAATCAACAAGCCCATGTATATCAACAATAAGCGAGTGCTATGATGACATTTCCAATAGAACCAATTATTAATAATATGAGTCAATTTAATCATCATCATCAGGTCGTGACACAAGAGCTTTCAGATGCTCAAACGTTTATTAAAGCGTTTAGTCAACGATTGCGTTGTTTTGCTAAAAGCTCCCAAACGTTTGAAGCAAGTCAATCTGTGCAAGCTCTTTATGAACAACTCCTGACTCAATTATACGTTTTTGATCATTTTAAAAATGATCTTGCTTGGTTGCTTATTTGTCAGCAACCGTCATCTGCTATACAGAAAATCCAGTCTCATTCTAATCAAGCATTACCGCTATTAGGAGCTGTTAGAGAGTGTTATCAGCAAGTTCATGATATTGGAACAGAATCTTTACAAGATTTGATATTATCCATTAAAGGGGCATTGCATTTGGTTCAGCAATATTCAGCTGTTATTTCTCAGCGCCATACGCTTGGTGGGGATAATCAAACTCAGGTTTTGCCGTCTTATAATGAAACGAATTCATCTGCTTATAATCAGTCTCATCGTGTCATTGATTTTTTAAGAATTAATCCTCATTTTACCCAGGAAGTTACGGCTGTTTCTAGTGACATTAAACCTAACTCAGATGGTTCTATTAATTTATCTTCAATAAAAGAGTTTATTGTTGATTCCTTATTTCAACAGGATCAAAATCAAGATGTTTTTATAGAGTGTCCAGTTATGTTTACGGAATGTCCTCAAGGAACAACGATGGCAATTTTATATGATTCAACACGTATTAACTCTATTCAAGACTTATTTGAATATCCAAAAAAACATTATTGTTTTAGTGTTTTAGCGGCGGACCATGTTTTAAATTCAGGGGGTGATCATCCTCTTTCTCGTGAACATGTTGATAGTAAGTTACTTATTCAGTTAGATTCTTTTGAAGCAAAAGAAGTATCATCAAATAATCATGATGTGCTTTTTTATGAGAAAAAAATTAATGATTATTGTGACCAATTAGATTTAAAGACAACCGATTTATTAGGGTTATTTGATGATATGGTTGTAGAAACATTACCTCTTCATAAGAGTTTGGATCGGTTAGTTTCTTTTATTTATGGAACAAATGATAAGCTTGATGATACTGTCTTTGATTTTGAGTCTTTAAGTAATCGTCTTAATGCAATGAAACAATTTCATCTTGCTTTAGAATACCAAAAAGATGGTGTTTTTGAATCTATTGGGTATTCAGACTTGCTGGGCCAAATGGTCCATAGTATTGGGATGTTATATTCTGAGTTATCTGATTCATATGAAAAAAATGCGTCTATGTTACTCGCTCTTCATGAAACAGGGTTAGATGGATTGGCGAGAGATTTACAAGATATTATTATTGAAGCGAGTGAATGTTTTCCAAATCATAACGATATTTATGGGGAGTTATATGATTTGCATTTAACCATTAAAAAACTTGTTTTTCAGTTAGAATATCGGTTATCTATTTATAGAAAACGTTTAGAACGATTGTTGCAAATTGCTACTCCTAATTCTTTAGAAGCTCAATTAATAAAAGAGTGTGAGATTATAATTTTGCGCTTATCTCAACGGTTGGCTTCTGAATCATCAGAGTCTTGATTGGATGCGTTTGTAGTTTCTCTTATTAAGGGAATATGTTTAAATTTTACATTATCTTGTTTGTAGATAACTAATAATACGTAGATACATACTATTAAAGGAATTAACATTATGATTCTTAAAAAAAGATCATTAAATAATATAGAATCTGTTGAAACGGGTACGGACATAGTTGTATCTTAACAGATTACATATTTTGGCTAAAGTTCTATTTAAGATTATGATGATGGTGCTTGATCGGTAATTGCTCTTAAAAATAGGGTCGCATATAACGTTGCTTTTTTTTCACCTACACCATGAATATTTAAAAAATCATCATACGTTTTAGGTTGATTATTAGCCATATCAATTAATGTTTTATCACTAAAAATCATAAAAGGAGGGACCTGTTTTTCTTTTGCTAATTTTAGTCTAACGTGTCTTAATATTTCGAATAACTCAGGGTTTGTATTAGATTGATTGGTTGATTTTTTCTTTTTTGTTTTTTTAATCTGATAAACAGGAACATAAATGGTTTCTTGTCCTTTTAAAATGGGTAATGCTTTTTTTGTTAATGATAGGGTAGGGTAGGTATCTCCCGTAACTTTTATAGCTTCTATAAAGGTTAAATAATGGATTACATCTCTTATTTGGCTTATAGATAAGTCATTTTCAATGTTATAGACACTTAGTTTATCTAAATTCCATTGTTTGATTCGTGGGTTATTATTTCCTTTTAAAATATCCGTAATCATCATGGCTCCAAATCGTTCTTGAACACGATAAATACACGATAAGATTTTTTGGCTAATAATAGTAGCATCCCATTGTTCAGGAGGGTTAACGCAGACATCGCAGCTTTTACAGTTTGTAAATGATGTTTGTTCATCAAAATAGGTAAGTAACTGTTTGCGTCGACATAATGGTCTAAATGCAAAGTTAGTCATTTGCTGTAATTTTATAAAAGCGTTTTTTTGTTCGGATATATTACTTAATTGTTTGATAAAACTTTCATATTTTTGAGTATCACCATATGAATAAAATAAAAGACAATGACTATCTAAACCATCTCTTCCTGCTCTGCCTGTTTCTTGGTAATAATTTTCAATGGTTTTTGGCAAATCATAATGAATAACAAATCGAATATCAGGCTTATCAATACCCATGCCAAAGGCTATGGTTGCAACAATAATGGTGATTTCGTCATGTTTAAAGGCAGTTTGATTTTTTTCTCGAATGTCGTTTGATAACCCAGCATGGTAGGCTTTGGCATTAATACCATCTTTTATTAATTTTTCTGTTACAGAATCAACTGTTTTTCGAGATTGGCAGTATATGATACCTGCTTGATTTGGACGTTGTTTGATTTCTGTTCGTATTTGTTTATAAGTATCTTGTTTTGGTCTTATTTCATAAAATAAGTTAGGACGATCAAAGCTTCCTTGAAAACATGTTGCTTTGGGGATATTTAATTGTTGTTTAATGTCCTGCATTACTTGCTGTGTTGCGGTTGCTGTTAACGCCATGATGGGTGTGCTAGGAAACATCGCTTTTATTTTATTGAGTTCACGATAGCTAGGACGAAAATCATGCCCCCATTCTGAAATACAATGCGCTTCATCAATTGCAAATAATGATATCGGGATCTGATGAAGCGATTCTAAAAATCCATCTAAAATTAATTGTTCTGGAGATACATATAGCAAGGAAAGTTTTCCTTCAAAAAATTGTTGCATAACATCGTATCGTTCATGCTTAGAAAGAGATGAATTATATACCATAGCGTTAATACCTAATTGTTGCAAATTTAAGACTTGATCATGCATCAAACTAATTAATGGTGAAATAACAATTGCACAGCCATTTAATGCTAATGCTGGAATTTGGTAGCATAGAGATTTTCCACCACCCGTTGGCATTAAGATAATGCTATCCTGATGGGTTAACGTATGGTTAATAATATCACGTTGTAAAGGACGAAATGTGGTATATCCAAAAACAGTTTGTAAAATAGATTCTGGCATAGGATTAATCGTATAGTAGTTTTTGTTTTTCTTCTATTATTTTATTAAACATCTTAATAAATTTAATTTGAAATAGCATATGGTATATAGGGGCCTAATTTTTTTATATCTGTTATAGATGTTATTGGCATGGTAGGTGCCATAGCTAGTGATAAAATCTCTTGGTCTAATATACGTCTTGAATGATAGTCTTGCGTTGGATTAACTAATTTTTGAGCAATAATACCTTTTAGTGCATAGTTTACTAAAAATGGATCACAGTTAAATTGTTTTAGCCTTAGTAGGCTAGATTTAATATCATGAGTATGCAAAGAAGCTAAAACTAAATGTCCTGTATAAGCTGCTTCTAAGGCAATTTTTGCTGTTTCAGAATCCCTTATTTCTCCTATCATGATTATATCAGGATCTTGTCTTAAGATAGCTTTGAGGGCATTTTTAAATGAAAAGCCTTTTTCCGATTTAATGGTTATTTGTCTGATACCAAATAGTTCTTTTTCTGGAGGATCTTCTAACGTAATAATATTTTGTTTTTTTTGTGTTTGAAGGTAACGAAGGATAGTATACAGTGTTGTTGTTTTTCCTGATCCTGTTGGGCCTGTTATTAAGATTAGCCCTTGTTGGTTGTTACAGATGTTTTTGATAAGATCTTGTTTTGCAGATTGCATACCTAAATCTGCTAGTGTTTCATAGGTATTTATTTGATTAAATAGTCTGCATGCAATATCTTCGCCATAAAGTGTTGGGATAATAGATACTCGTGTATTAATAGCTAGTGTATTTAATGTCCATTTAATATGACCTTCTTGTGGTTTTTGATATAAACTAAGATCTAAGTGAGCTTCTAATTTTAAGTGTTGTTTTAGGTGTTGATAATCTTTTTTGTGAATATAAAAAAACGACTTTAGGTGTCCATTTATCCTAAAGTAAATTCTAGCAGAATGATCCTCTTGTTCATAACAATGTATATCAGATGCTTGGTTCTGATACGCTGATTTAATTAATAACTCTGCTGAGAATAAGCTTGTTTTTTTTGTATTAAACTCGTTTATTTCATGGCTTGGAACTAAAATTAGTTGAATGTCTTTGTTTGATAATTCTAAAACCTTTTCATAAGGATTACTGACGGCAATAGTAAGCTGATCTGGGGTTTCATAAAGCGGAATATAGTGTTTCGTTGCCTTTATTTTTGTTGCTAGTGTTGAGTCAATATTAAGGGATTCTAATGACGCTAACGTTAGTCCTGTGTTTTTTGAAAATAAATGTTGAAGAGTATATTCAGAAAATATATGATGATCAATTAAGAGCGTAAATAAACTAAGGTTATCAGTTTTAGGTAATTGATTTAAAAAGTCTTTTGTTACAAGATTAGCTTCTTGTAATAGGGTTGCTAAGTCGGGATATGACGAAGGCAATTACTCTGAAATAAGTACTTTTTTGAGAACTTCTATCTCTTCTAAGGCTCTTCCTGTTCCAATTGCTACACATTCTAGGGGATTATTCGCAATGGTTACATTAATATGAGTTTCTGCTTCAATATGTTTATCAAGGCCTAATAATAGAGCGCCTCCACCTGCCAAGGTAATACCTCGATCCATAATATCAGATGATAACTCAGGAGGTGTTTTTTCAAGCGTTGTACGAATACCATCTAGAATAATTCGTATTGTATCTTTTAATGCTTCTCTAATTTCAGAACGTGTTATTGTAAATGTTTTTGGTAATCCAGAAACTAGATCCCGCCCTCTAACATCCAATGTTTTTTCTTCACCAATATCAAACGCTGATCCTAGTTTTATTTTAATTTCTTCAGCTGTTCGTTCCCCAATTAGTAATCGATAGTTGTCTCTGCAGTGAGAAATAATGGCTTCATCCATTTCATCTCCAGCTACACGAATAGATTTTGAAAATACAATACCACCTAACGATATAACAGCAACTTCTGTTGTTCCTCCTCCTATATCTACAATCATTGATCCTGCTGGATCTGATACTGGTAGAGCGGCTCCTATCGCAGCTGCCATTGGCTCTTCTATTAAATAAGCTTCTTTTGCTCCAGCATGATAAGTTGCATCAAGAACAGCTCGTTTTTCAACACCTGTTATACCTGAAGGAACTCCCACAATGATTCGTGGTTTTAGCCATCTGTTTTTTGGAAGCGCTTTTTTGATAAAATATTTCAGCATTGTTTCAGTAATATCAAAATCTGCAATGACACCATCTCTTAATGGTCTAACAGCAATAACGTTTCCCGGGGTTCTTCCAATCATTCGTTTTGCTTCGTTTCCGACAGCAAGAACAAGGTTTTTTTGTTTGTCTAATGCAACAACAGATGGTTCTTGAATAATAACGCCATCATTTTGAGAGAATACAAGCGTGTTTGCAGTTCCAAGATCGATTCCTAAATCACATCGTAGTTGAGCAAAAAGTTTTTCTAGCAATTTCATAATAGTTTCCTGTATTTTAATAGATATCATTAATTAAAGCTATGTTATTATAACATTCTTGTAAAAACGTGCAATAATGATTGTTTCTAAAATAGTTTAGTGATAATTACGATTATGGAACTGCTGAGTAATCGTTGTTGGTTTTGATGAGAAAAAATTTGTTAATGATTTATTTTTTCTTAAAATAAATAAAATGATAATAATCGTATTTGTAATAATAAAGGTTTCATTGAGATCAAAAATAATGATCCCAAAATAGGTTGTTAGTAAACTTAGAAAAATGCCCATAGAGACATGATTGGTTAGTAGGATTAATAGTAGTGTAATCAGGCTATAAAACCATAGAAAATGAATGGTATGATAAACCAGTATTCCTAAAATAAATGTTGAAATATTTCCGGCTGGATTAAAATGCTTTAAAAATGACCAAAAATAACCAACCGTTAAAATAGCAATTCCAAGATATGTAAAAAATGGATATTCATAAAAAAATAGTTGTTCAATCGTATAAGCTCCGCCTAAACCAATTAGAAAGTTTGAAATATGAGAAAATATAAAAAGCATAATATATTTTGTTCCATTAATATGAGGAACTTTATCAGGTGTTTTATCAGGAAATAGCCAGTTTAATACGCCTTTAATTGGAATGGACGCTAAAAAGAATAGGGGGATATAACTGGCAAAGACCATTACGCTAAATCAAATTCTTTGTGCAAAATTTCTAAGGCTTTATGAGCATCTTTTTGTTCAATTGCACATGATATTTTGATTTCAGATGTTGTGATACGTAAAATATTGATAGACTTTCTACCTAATGCACTAAACATTTTTGCTGCAGTTCCGGGTTTTGAAATCATGCCAATACCAACGCAAGAAATTTTTGCAATGGATGTATCATGTAATACTGAGCAGTTTAATTTTTCTGATATAGATTTTGTGATATTAAGTGTTTGTTCCAAATCATCTTCATGAATTGAAAATGAAATATTATTACTTTGTTTGTCTTCTAAAACATTTTGAATAATCATATCAACATTGATACCGTTATCGGCCAATTCTTTAAAAATATCACCTGCAATTCCAGGTTTATTTGGCACTCGTATCATTGATATAATAGCTTCATTTTCATTTATTGCAACGCCGGTTACAGGTTTACTTACTTCCAATTGATTTACCTCCTTGACTCTTGTTCCTTCAATTAGTTCAAATGATGAGCGCACATGAAGTGTTATTTTATTTTCTTTTGCGCATTCAACGGCTCTAGGATGAAGTACAGTTGCTCCCAGAGAAGCCATTTCTAACATTTCTTCATAGGAAACTTCATTTAGTTTTTTAGCATCTTTGACTTTTCTTGGATCAGTTGTATAAACACCATCAACATCTGTGAAAATTTCACATTCGCTACAATCTAAGGCAGCTGCTAATGCAACGGCCGATGTATCTGACCCGCCTCGTCCAATGGTAGTAATATCTGCATTAGGATTAATTCCTTGAAATCCTGTGATAACAACGACTTTATTACTATCAAGTTCCTTTTTTATTCGATCAGTTTTAATCGTTAATATTTTAGCTTTTGCATGAAGATCTTGTGTTTGAATACCTGCTTGTGCTCCAGTTAATGAGATGGCATCAATACCAATTTCTTGAAAAGACATTGCTAATAATGAAGCGGAAATATTTTCCCCCGTTGATACTAGGGCATCATATTCTCTGGGATTTGGATTTTGGGTGATTTCTTTTGTTAACTCCACCAATTGATTGGTTGTGTTTCCCATAGCTGATACAACGATAACGACGGATTTGTCATTAGAAAGTAAGTTTGCGGTTCTATTAGCAACTGCTTTAATTTTTTCAGGAGAACCTACGGATGTCCCACCAAACTTTTGAACTAAAATTTGTTTTGCCATTTTCTTGTCCTTTTCTTATTCTAAGTTAATAGAATGTAATCTACTTAAAAATTGTAACTAATTTATGACTTAACGTAAATTCTTCTTATTTGTTTCTTTCGTATACTAAGTAAGTAATTTTATGTCATAATATATAAAACTAGCTACTATGGAATCATTAATAGAATATTATTTTAATATGTTGCTTTCAGTAAATGTCACAGGGTTTATTTTTGCTGGTTTAGTTTTGGTTTCAGGAAGCGTGATTGCTCATATTATTGCTTATATGATGACGCATGCGTTACGACTTATGTTTAAAAAGAATCAGCTAGATTTGGGTGCATTTTTGATTTCTAATCAATTACCCAAATTACATTTTCCAATTCAGATTTTGTTGTTTATTTGGAGTTTGTTGCTTTCATTAACGTTTTTTAATGTTTTTGATGTTTGGTTTGATGCGGGATTAAGATTTGCCAAAGTATCTACATATATTATGTTAGTTTGGCTTGGATTGCGGTTGGCGCAGTATATAGAAGTTTTTTTAATAGGCAAAGCAGATCAATCAACACTTAAATTTGATGATTTGTTAGCACCTTTAATAAGTAAAACAATAAAAGGAATTGTGGTGCTTATTGGACTTATTTCAATTGCAGAAATTTTAAATTTACCGTTGGCTAGTTTGCTAACAGG